>Ga0325410_1004709_pt1 | contig 15193 bp, 4 predicted proteins | sample PopdelMetagenome_16_FD_206182 | JGI IMG/M metagenome (GOLD analysis project Ga0325410, IMG submission 206182) | Populus deltoides microbial communities from Bellville, Georgia, United States - Xylem-PdIQD-R3 | ecosystem: Host-associated > Plants > Phyllosphere > Stem > Wood/Secondary xylem...
TCCCAGATTCGTGTAATATCTGAAGTTAAAAACTCGAGTTCAGATAGGATATAAATATTATATTGTCCGACTCGAATCCTAAGCCCTGCCCGAACTGGACTCATAACCTAAAGATTTAAAAATATTACATATATGAAAAGGTAGGGTTTCCCCTCTCCAGCCATCAGACTTCCCTTCTCTTGCTCTCTCTCTCTTGCTCTATTCTCCAATCTCCAGCGGATATATTAGTTTGTTTGGTTTCGTTGTAGTTTTTAAGATTATGGTTTAAAAAAATTGTTTTATAAAAAATATTTTTAGTTGAGGTTAATTTGATATTTATATATATTTGGTGAAAACTGTGGTTAAAATTGAAATTGAACAAAAAATAATTTAATATTTTTAGTTAAGAATGTTTTTAAATTGAGGTTATAATATATATATATATATATATATATATATTCATGGTTTTAAATTTAAATATTGTAGATTTAACTACTACTATTATATCATGAAATAAATAATATTTTATATGAAATATTTTTTATTGTTCCATTAAACTATCTACAATTTCATTACATACAAAATTCATTCGACAAGAACTACAGTTTTCATGATTTTTTGAGCGTGCAATAAAATTAGATAAAATATTATCAGGAATAAAATTGAGATTACAGTGTAAGTAAATTTAATTCACTTTAAACTAGTTTTTTTAAAAAAAATATTGTTTACGTAAACGTGAATAGTGCGAGTGAACTACACTGGTTTTGGGGGTGGGGGAGCACTGTTCACTTATGAACAGTGCAGAGGAAGAAAAGCAACCTGGAGCTGCTTTGAATTTAACTGCATTTTAAACGCAAAACTCAGTGGATCCCATCAGGAACAAATTGCATTTTGATTGTTACCAAACAATTATTTCACTGTGGTTGCTTTAAATTCAGAAACAACCACACAAACAAACAAACAAATAATCTCCAGATGGTGGACGAGATGAGAGCTACTTGTCTTGCTCAAACAATAATTAACCTCATTTCTTCATTTTAATTATGCCTGGCTAGAAAGATTTGCATAAATATTAATGCTATGTTTTATTATTCAGATATATATACACCTCTCAATATGCTTGGTTTGATTCATTCTAGTCAATCAATTCCTTGCGTACTTTACAATATTTGCCTAGTCGCTTTGCCTCTGCACATTTTATGCTCAATTTCTTTCCAAATTTCAAGTCATAGGGTTATCTTCACTTGATTTTATTTAGTGATCATTCAAATATTTCCTGCAGAAAATTACTTGATGGATACCCAAAACCTGATCGGATCTAAATTAATTTATACCTAACAGGGTTTGAATTGGGTTTGGATAATAAATTTAGGTTCAAGTTCTGGCTTAGATATGGATATTAAAAAAACCCGACTCATGATCCCCATCCCCATCCCCATCCCCATCCCCATCCCCATCCCTCCCTGCTTCCTTTTTTTACCATGCCTTATGAGCCATTTCCATGTCCAGCTACTACAGAATAAAAGCCAGCGACCTGCCCAAAGACTTTTACGTTTATGGGCCTGGTTCATTTGGATGAACAGCCATCGGTTCAGTTTAGACTGGCTCGTTAAGCAGCGAGCATTAACCACACGTCCGCACGGGAGGTAGGTGATTTACTTTTATGCTCAAAAGGAAGTTCTGATAGGTATCCATTCCCAAACAAAATCAGTTATCTTGGCGCAACATAAAACCGAAACTGAACTCCCTCACCGACAAGAGAGAATGAAAGCTGAAGCAAAGTTTACGAGAGAAGGACGCATATATCACTAACTGCTGGTAGCTATCCAATTGCCACAGATAGTTAAAAACAAAATGGGCAAGAAGGACCCTCATCAAACAAAAGATACAGAGCACTTTCCTGAAAACAGCTTCAGAAGATACAAGAACAAGATTTCAGCCTACCGGTTTTCTTCCCACACCGCATACTAAGGTCGAACCATATCTGTCACACCTTGGAGATACAGTCTGCAGATTAACATTCTGTGATGATGTTTGCCAACCTGCAAAATCAAATTTATCAGCAACGATGAGGGTGGTGAGCAAATGAATTATTTATGAAATGTGCACGAATGAACAGGCAAGGCAGCCATTGGTAATTAGAAACCTTCATATCCTAAGCATCTTTGACGTGCAAAAGGAAAAGAAGAACCATTGGAGATTGAGCAAAAGACAAAGAAGGGAATGCACCTTGAAATTTAAAAGGCTTACTAAAGTTCAGAGACTCTCCTAACATGTGATATGGTAATGCAATCTTAAAAGACAGAAAGAGAAATATCTTAGTGCCTTAAGCTTTGGGTTATGAAATATCAAGCATTTAGAATGGGCCACGACAAAATCTTTAACTGAACTAGCTCCAAAACACAGACGCAAAGAAGTTAGTTGAGTTCAGCAATCTAACTATCATGCTAATATGCAAAACTGGAATAACATAATCATGTCAAATTTTCAGCAAAAATGAACCTTCCATCCACCATACCACCCAGCCAGTTCATCAACTCAAAACATAAGCAATTACAAACAAAACCAAATTCTAAAACACAATTTTCGAGGGTAGCTTACCAAAGCACTGGGAAATCAATCACAGATGCAACCCAGCAAAAAGTAACTCCAATTCCTCATCTTGTGATACAGTCCTCTAACAAAATTGAAAAACAAAAGAAGATTTTCAAATTTTGCTGTCAAATTAGCATCTCTTTTAAGACCACAACTTTTGCTGGTAAATAATTCGGATACCTTAATGGACATAAGTTGGAGGATCTTATTGAGAACACGCAAACGATGAGTAGCATAAGTGCTGGTTGCAGGGAGTTGATTAATTCTCTTCATTTCTTCATGAACTGCTGCCGTCTTCTCTTCCTTACCCGTCTGTTTCCATCGAGGCGTAGATGATTGTGTATTTGTCGTAGTATCCATAGCCTCCATCGTCAACTAGGCCACAAAAACACCAATTTCCTTCAAATCTGTGCAAACCCAATAAGATAAAGATAAGAAATTTTTAAAAAAAAATACACGATTCAAATTAGAATAATTATTAATTGAGATAATCGTGCACAGCCCCTTTACGAAAGTGTTTGGTTGCTGAGAAAAGAGAGAATAAAGAGTACCTGATCTTTTCTTTTCTTGCAATTTCTCGGTGGCCAAACAGAGCGTAAAATTAGAGGGGGAGACAGAGAGGGTTACAGGTTTCGTTCGTCTGCCGATTTGGGGGAGAGGAATTTTTGACTAGTGTTGCAGAGCAAGGGCAAGTGTCTTTGAAATTGTGGTATGGATGTGATTTCAAAAAAAATTATTTTATAAAAAATATTTTAATTAATTTAAAAAAATAAATGTTTTATTAAAATTATAGTTGAAATTAAAATTGAATAAATAATAATTTAATGTATTTAGTTAAAAAATTGTTTTTTAAATTTTAGATTATAAAATAATTAATATATATATATATATATTAATGGTTTTTAATTTAAATATTGTAAATTTAACTAGTGCTATTACATTATAAAATAAATAATACTTTATATAAAATATTTTTTATTGTTAATTAAATTATTTATAATTTCATCACGTATGAAATACATCTGACAATGCTATAGTTTTCTTGATTTTTTAAGCGTGCAACATCAGGTAAAATATAATCAGGAATAAAATTGGAATTGCGATTAAATTTTGCAAATGTTACATCATCAATAAAACACAATTAAAAATAAAATTTAATTTTTTTTATTGGGTCGGACCTTGTACAATGTATTTAACTTTGAACCGGATCCAGTCCGACTAAAATGATACACCAATATTCATGTGAACAGTACTACATTTCTCCACTGTGCACTCAAAAGTAAACAGTGGAGCTCTCCACTGTTCACTTTTAAGTGCACAATGGAGAATAGTGGAGCTCTCCGCTCCACACTGAAAGCGGCATAAAGCTGTTTTCAGTAACTTGTGTTTTTAACGCAGGAATTACTGGGACCCACAAGGCTGAATTAAGTTTTCAGCCGTTACCAAACATGATATTTACGCGGTTAGCTTTAAAAGCAGAAACTACCGCGTAAACAAACATCATCAGAGCCTAAAAACTCACTGCTTTTCTGATGGCAACGGCTATAATTTTTCGAGGAAGTGTTTGTTTTTGTGTTTTAAAAGTATTTTTAAAATTATTTTAAAAAATTATTTTTTTATTTTAAATTAATATTTTTAAGTAATTTTGATGTGTGGATATTAAAAATAATTTTTAAAAAATAAAAAAATATATTATTTTCATGCATTTCCAAACATAAAACATTTTAAAAATAATCATTATCACACCCACAAACACCCTCTAATTTTTTTACTTTTTTTTATGTTATTTGTATAAAACTTGTTTTATCTTATTGATGATTAAATATATTAAAATAATATATTTTTTATTTTTTAAAATTTATTTTTAATATTAATATATTAAAAAAATTAAAAATTATTAAAACAAAAATTGTTAGCAATTAAATAAAAAAAATTATGTTTTCCACTGCATTCTTATGTTATTTATATAAAACCCATTTTACCTTGTGTTAGCGATTAAATAAATTAAAATAATATTTTTTTATTTTTAAAATTTTGTTTTTAACATTAATATATCAAAATAATTTAAAATTATTTTTAAAAATAATTTAAAGCAAAAACAAAATTTCAAAATTGCTTTTGCACCTAAAAAATAAACGGTGTTGTATTGTTTAGTATTGTAATAATAATTATTTTTTAAAGTACTTTTAACACCAATATATTAAAACAATCTAAAAAAACTAAATATAAATTAATTTAAAGTAAAGAAAAAAAATTATTTTTTTTAAAAAATACTTTTGAAACATAAAAACAAACAAACTCTTATTAATGATCTATACTTCAACAAGTTTTAACAGGTAGTGTTGTAAATTCATTATCGACTAACTTCTATCTCCATTATTATTATAATCAAAAACACTAAAGATCCTAGTAATATTATTGTGCATCTACTCACATTATTATTCATTGTAATAATATTATTACAAATTTATCCTTGGCAAAAAAAACAATGAACTAAGCTTTCAGGGTAAGATTATCTTTTTATCATGACACAATTGTCTCTGGCATATTTTATAGGGTTATATTTGTCATTCCAATTTTTTTTGCGCAGGAGAATTACTATTTTGGCCTTGAAATACAAAACACTTATGCTTTTGCCTCACGGAAACAATTGTTGGCATGTGTGGGCAGCCTTGCACCTTTTAGGCGATGCGCGCAAGGCCTTTTGGCCACCAAAAATAGCATTCTAGGGCAGCATTTGAAAGATCTCAATACCCTCTACATGGTGGTGTGGTGCATGTAATAACATCGCTGCTGGTTTGTTGTTCGAGTTCATTTTTTTTCCTCCTTCTCTCTCTCCACCTTAAAATTTGCACCACCCACAAAAATTTCATAGTAGCCCATGGGCAGGGGTAATGGTGATTTTAATTTTTATTTTTTGAATTGCCATTTTTTTCTATCTTTTTATATGATTGAATTTTTTTTAAAAAAATATCATTTAATATTTAATTTATTAGGAATTAGACTTCATGATTTTTCTAAATTTAGTGCTTCAGGTCTAATGACTAGGGTTATAGGTTAAAAAAATTAACACTATTTTTTTTAAAAAAAAAGACTTCATAATTCTCTTTATTTTTTTATCAGATTATTCTAGTTATATAATTTAAGCAGTGAATTTGACATGATATCCCATATTGGCTTAGCTCTAATCAATGTTGTGACATATTTATCATGAATAATTTTTTATATATTTTTTTAACCCTATTTCAATATATAAATATTATTTTTTATTCAAAAAAATCAAACTATGCGTGAAAACATGAACATAGAGGTTTACTGTAACAGTGTTAAACATGCACGAGGTACACGCTTCGGCAAGCTATCCAAAACAGTGTCTAAGGGTACTGGCAGCCATGCCAACAGTGGGATAAATCGGCAGTACAGATTGTTGACGAACATGGGCTTGACGATGGAATGTTCAAGCCAGGCAGGAAAACTCGTCAAGGGTATAGGCTAACGAGAACAGGGGCTGTCGAGGAATTCGGCAGCGCAAACATTGGCAGCCCGCACGCAGATGCAAATTTGGCAGCGCAGGAATTGGCAGCCTGCACGCAAATGCGAATTCGGTAGCGCGTAACGGCTTGTGCAAGTCATAGGTTCGACTTAGCACGATCTAAAACTTGGACGAAGGACTATCCAAGGCATACGAGTGACTCAACAGCTGACGCAACAAGAGCTGGCAGATGGGGCTGCTAGGTGGGCATGCAGAACTTGGGTTAGTGGCAGTCATGGTCTTCCTAGATCATGGGGCAGAACATGGATGAAGTGGCAGCATCATGGGGGCAGAATGTGGGAGCATAACTGGGGTGCTCTCCAAGCTACTGAGATAATGGAAAACATAAGGGAGAAAGTGCCCCATTATGTCCTGAAAAATAGAAGCTCATGGGTGAGCCTTGCAGCTCACATACTTGACTATAAATAGTTGTTGATGCTCTTAGATGTAAGCACGAGATAGGAATGCATAGAGAGGAAATAACGTGTGTAAGCTTGGTTGTGTAGCAGGCGAATTTTATGCATAGCACACATTGTGTAATCTTTTGTTGATGAAATAAATAAAGGTTGAGAGTTCTTCTTGTATTCTCGGTGTGCTTTGTATTGTGCAATTTACTTGTGTATTCCACTTGTCTACGTAACGAGAGAAAGTGTGGGAAATCTCTTGGGTGAATGAAACACTTAGTTGCTAGGCAAATACGAGTGGCATTGATGAGGGAAGGCTGAATCTAGTGAGGGACTAGGCTGCCGTACGAGTTTATTCACGGAATGAAAAATTATCCCGTGGCACTTACCATAACATGACCGGGGGAATTTTGATGATTGCCGAAGCAAAAACTAAAAGAAAATAATATAATATTTTTTTTAACTTTGCATTGTTGATCAGCTAGTGACTAGATAACATGTCGGTGTTAATGTCATTTTCAAGTTTACAGGAATTTCTCCTCCATCAAATGGCTGTTGAAAAATTCTTGCTATATAATTTAACTAGTTGTATATTAGATTTAGTCTCTAAAAATTATAAATTTAAGTTTTTTTAGAGCCATTAAAAATTTATATATTCATTAATTTTAAAATTATAAAATTAATCAAAATATGTTCACTGGCCAAATACCCTAATTAATAATAAAAAAAAAATCTGGCCACATGAGGTCATTCCAATTGGATTCTTGTCGAGATGGTGGCAGCGACAATGTCATCCAGCGGTGTTGATGATTCTTTGGGATTTTTCTTCAACATTCTGAAGATAAAATTCCCAACGAGTCCTTTTCTTCCAAAGTGGATCAAATTTCTTCAAAGATATAATTCGATTCATTGCAACTGTGTTTTATAATAATATTCGATTATGTTCGTAATGATCGCCTCATGGAACTTATCATGTTCGAAAAGATGGAGGCAGTCTGGCAGCTGCATCCAATCAGCCAAGACTATTAATTTTATAATTTTATTTGTTATTTATATTTTAAAAATATTTTGAAAAATAATAAATATCATACTCTAAAAACCCTTTTAATTTTTTAGATTTTTTTTTAGGGATATTTTTAAAGTTAATATTAACATACAAGTGTAAAAGGTAGAATCCCACTAGGGAATTCTAATATTAGGATTTCTTTTTCTCAGAATCACTTATCTTATCTCAACGATGGAACCACACTAATTAATAAATTCTACAAATGTAATGATTGGAAATCCCCATTAAGTAATTTTGGAAAGAATATTTAGATAAAGTTAGTATTAATCCATTACAAATACATTAAAAAAATACACTCTTAAGCATAATTTTTAGACCCGATCCGGTCCAAGGTTCAAGTTTCGGGTTTTGATCGGGTCACCAGGTCGTCCGGATCAATTTTTTTAATCAAAACAACGTCGTTTTAGTAGTAAAAAAAAAAGTCAACAGGTTGCAACCGGGTTTTTGACCAGGTCACACCGGATTTTTCTTTTCCTTATTTTTTCTGCAATCCGGCTGGGTCCCGGATCAATCCGTCGAGTCGGGTTTCAAAACTATGATCTTAAGTGATGCCACGTTACTTTTAATTACAAAACATAAATATTTATTATCTGAAAGATAAATATTAAGTACGAGAAGATTTTCACCGTTCACTTACAAATTCGGTTATAATTATTTTACTTCTCAGAATCTGGTAATAACGTAAAATAATATAATGTCATGGATAAATAAGAAAATGGACACCGACAACAATTAACATTGAAGTCCTGATTTCTTTTCAACATTTTGTCATAGATAGAGATGCCTTGACCCCAGAATCCAGATGATGCGATCATTAGGCGCAAGGGCTTAATCCCAGCAAGCAGTAGACAAAGATGATGAGGCAGGAACGGAACATCTGAAACGCACTCCAATTCCAGCCACATTCTGATGAATAAGCAAGCCACATCCTTTTTGGAACGCTATGTGCTGTAGATTTTGAAAGTATGGTTGTGGGTGCTTTTTAAATAATCTTTCGTGTTAAAATGTATGACAATGATATTTTTTTCATTTTTTAAAAATTATTTTTGACATCAGCACATCAAAACGATCCAAAACATACAAACCATATTAAATTTTAATAAAAAAAAATTCAATTTTTTTAAGAACGCCGCTGCAGCCGCGTTCCAAACATTTTCTTAATAATTGGTTCCACTCATGAAGAGAAAAAAAAAAAACCAATGCTGATGGGAGATTTTAATGGCTGTTGAACCAAACTCCTCTGGCAATGTTCCAGTACTCTTAATAATTAACAAAAACTAAAACATCTAGGTAAATCATCGTAGGGTTTTTCATTGTTTATCATTTCACAATTCATCGTCAATTGTAATGGTGAATTTTTTTTAAAAAACTTTTAATTTAATCATTGATCTTTTTTTTATATACAATTAAGTCCTTTAGAGCCTAAATTAAAACCAAATTACATATTTTTTGGGGGATGATGGTTGAATTGAAAAACAAAGGACTAAAGTGACAAAAGTGGGTAACATAAGTGACCGGTCTGAATTTTTTTTGAAAATTTCATTTACATTTCCCATCTTTTTAATCTATTAGGTAACCGGTCCCTATAATTTTAAAAAATATATATTTGTTACCAAACTTTATTTCCTTTTTTTTTTTTTAGAAAAAGAGAGGAGTTCATCGGATTTCGGCTTAAAAGGAAAAGGTTGTTGTTGGGAAAGATCTAAACCACCAAAACATTTGATTTTTGTGTCATATGATTCCATATGATAATGAGGGTTACGATTAGGTGTTTTTTTACATTGAAAACACCTGCAAAACATATACAAGCTCAGGAATATTTTTTGTTTTAGGTTGATTTCGGGTTTTTGATCGATGTTATGCATTTTGGAGGCCATGAATTGGTTTAACAAGGTTCTCAGGGTATTTCTTAGATGTCCTAGGTAAAAAAAATGAGTTAACAATAGGTCTCTGGGTCAAATTAAAATAGAATCGTGTTTTTCCAGTCATATTAGTGGCTAGATTCTAAGATTTATAGATGACGTGTTGTCTATTTTTTTTTCCAATCAGTTGGGACGGATAACACATCATTTGCTCCATTTAACTTTACAAAAATAAAGGCCTGCATGCGGGGGTCTTTTCTTGATTGGGTCAAGCGCTGGGCCTGGCTTACTAGACCTAGTAGCGCCTAATTTCATTTTTTTTCCTTTAATTTTTTATATTAATGGTTTTTTATATGTGTGTTTTTTTTAATTTATGTTTTAATTGATATCCAATTTCTATGTTTTTTTTTGTAGCCTTTGTTGAATAATGATTATAGGGTATGTTTAGTTTTTTCAAATGTCAGTATAATTCATCTGTAATTTTTTTGTATATTTTATATATATTAAATATTTATTTTTATAATATTTTTAATATATGCAACCTTAAATAATTTTTTCCTTTCATTTTATTCAGTAATTTTAGATGTGTCAATCTCTATTACAAATTGATTTTTATAAACAAATTCATTAAACACAACTAAATAAATAACATGTATTGCGATATTAAATATCTTGATATATATTAGTATCTTAATTTTTTTAATTATTTCTTTATTTATTGATATTTTTTTTCCATTTATTTACACAGTGGTTTGTGATTTATTAATTGGATGCATACATAAGTTTTTCAAATTTTTTTGATAATATATTGGTATTTTTAATTTAATCTTTATTCTTATAATTTTTTTTTCTTAACTCTTTTATAAAAAAATTTATTGTTTTTAATTTTATTATTTAATTCAAGTTGATAGTGTAATGTTTATTATATATGTGTGTGTTATCTTTTTTATATATATAATTTAAATAAAATCAATTTATTTAATTGATCGAAAATATAGCCCAAGTTTTATGACATTGCCTACGTGTCAAGGGATGGTGTTCTACTGTTTTCTTTTTACCGGGAGTCTCTAGAGGCAAGGCTCCGCTTTACCGGAGCAAGTAGTGGCCCTAACATGCCAATAGTTATTTTTAATTTAAAAATATTATTTAAATATTAAATTATGTTATCACCCTCAATCAAACCTACAATTAATATAAAAAAAATTGAGGCTAAAAATATTCTAATACCCCTAACCCCAATCACTTATATTTCTTAGATTTAAAAGCTCATGTAAAGAGGTATTTTTAAGGTATTTTTGTTATTTTACTGTAGTTAAAAATATTGAATAGTTAAACATACTCTCATGAAAATACAAAAAATCCCTTGCTCTAAGAGAAGTGTTTTTTTCTTAAAAAAAAAAGGTCATGGATTGTCTATATAACTAAGGAATTTTTTGGTTTTTTCTTATTATTATTATCATCACGATTAATATTATTATTATTACAATTATTATTACTATTATAGAATACTCTAAAAGGTTGAGGAAAGCAATTGTAGCTTTCCCCATTATTAATATATACTTATTATATTATATTATATATTATATTATAACATGCCTTTAACATCATCCATTATTAATATATTATATTATTATAATTATTATATTATAATTATAATTATTATATTATATTATAACATATATAAAAAGTAAATGAAACGCTAAACTGTATTTTTTAAAAAAACAATTTTATTTTTAATCTTTTAATAATTTTTTTGTTTGATTTAATTTGTTAGTGTTAATTTTTTTTAGTTATTAGACTTTCAAGACACGGATCCCGAATTTGATGGGTTAATGTGATTTGACGAATTAACCTGGAATTTTTTTCTTTCTAATTAATTTTTTTTGTTTAGTTTAGTTTGCAAATGTTAAATTTCTTTTTATTTAATTATCAGACTTTCATGACACGAGTCCCGGGCTTGACGGGTTAACCCAATGAATTCTGGGTAAACCCGTCAATTTTTTTTTTCTATTTAGTTATCAAACTTTCATGACGCGAATTGTAGGGAATAACTGGTGTGAGCTTAAATTAACAATGGTTTTGATATTAGAGGCTTCTATCTCATCATAATTTTTTTTTGTTTTATACCTTTAACTGTGGATTGCACAATGCAGTTCACGGTGAAAAAACTTGTGTTTTTTTCTTTTTAATTAATTTTTTTATTTAGTTTATTGATATTAAATTTTTTTCTATTTAGTTATCAAACTTTCATGTCATAGATCTCAGGTTTGACGAGTTACGTCAATTAATTTAGATTTTCGTTTTCTTTTTCTTCATTTGTTTTTTTCTTCTTATAAGTTTTTTTTCTTTTATTTTTTCTTTTTAATTAATATTTTTTATTTAATTTATTTCATTAATATTAATTATTTTTTTCTATTTAATTATCGGCTGATGCCTTTAGTTTTTCTTCTTTTTTTTGCCATTTTTATACCTTTGACTGTTGACTGCACTGTGCAGTCCACGGAAAAAAAACTGATGTCTTTTGTTTGTTTTTGTTTTTTTTCTTTTTAATTAATTTTTTTCATTTAATTTAGTTTGTTAATGTTCAATTTTTTTCTATTTAGTTATCAAACTTTCATGACACGGATCCCGAGTTTGACGGGTTAGCCCAATTAATTCTGCGTAACCCATCAATTTTTTTTTATTTAGTTATCAAACTTTCATTACAAGAATCCAAGGTTTGACGGGTTAACTTGCTTTGAAGGATTGACTCAGTTAATTCGGATTTTTTTCTTTTTCTTCGTTAGTTTTTTTATGTTGTTTTTTTTTCTTTTTAATTAATCTATTTAATTATCATATTTTTATGACACGACCTTGCAACCAGACCCATATCCAAGGCTATTGTGTCTGATATTGCTGTCAAACCCACTTAAACTTGAGTCATGTATGTTTAATGTTATTATTAATATTATAAATATTACTCTTAGGTTAGATTTTGCGGCCAAACTCAAGACTCTTAGTTCTAACTTTACAAAAATACCTAATATTTTTAAATCTTAATTTTTTATATATTTTTTATACAAAAAAACTTAACCCGCAACATCGCGCGGGTCGTCTACCTAATTAATAAGAACTCTAAAACGCGTAGGTTTTTCATTGTAGCAGCAGTTTTTTTTTTTTTTGCTTTTTTTTTCGGTTTTGTTTTTTTTAACATGTATTTTTATGGTTTTTTTTTTACCCAAAATTGATTTCTTCTTCTTCTTTTTGTTTTGTTTTTTTTTTAATTTTTTTGTTTCAAAATTATCTTTGCTAAATTTTTTTAAATATTGAGCTGGTTGAAAATTTAACTATGTAGTTTTCTTTTTTAAAACATTATGGATTGCTATAATATTCTCATACATTGTTTTTTTTAATGACTTCTTTATTTTTTTTTAAATGGTCTTTGTAGATTTTATTTTTTTTATATTAAGTTGGTTGAGAATTTAGCTTTGTAGTTTTTTTTTTAAATTCCTCAATATATTTTTTTAAAAAATTATCTTTATCGAATTTATTTCTTCAATATTGAGCTGGCTGATAATCTAGCTTTGTAGTTTTTCTTTTTTTCCAAAATTGTCATTTTTTTACATATTTTATTATTATTATTTTTTCTTTTTCTTTAAACCACTGTAGCTTTCCCCACGTGTTTTTTTTCGCTTTTGTTTCCTTTTTTGTACATTTTTTTTTCATTTCTTTTACCCAAAATTGACTTCTTTGTTTTTTTTAAGATAGCCTTGTCTGTTTTTTTTTATATATTAAGCTGGTTGAGAGATTAGCTTTGTAGCTTTTTTTAAAAAAAAAACACTATGGATTACTACAATGTTTCCCTTACATGATTTTTGTTTGGCTATAGTATTTTCCCCACATGTTTTTTTAAAAAAATTATCTTTGTTAAATTTATTTTTTTCAATATTGAGTTGGTTGAGAATTTAGCTTTCCCCATTTTTTTTTTCATTTTTTGAAATTTTCCCCACGTTTTTTCATTATAATTATAATAATAATAATTATTATATTGTATTATATTATATAATTGTTTTTTCCTTTTTTTTTCTTTTTAATTTTTTTATGAATTTTTTTGATTTAATTTGTTAATGTTAAATTTTTTTTTTATTTAGTTATCAGATTTTCATGATACGAATTTCGGGTTTGATGGGTTAACCTGATTTGACGAGTTATTTTTTTCATTTAGTTTAGTTAGTTAAAGTTAATTTTCTTTCTATTTAATTATCAGACTTTCATACTTTCACGGCACGTATCCTGGGCTTGACGGGTTAACTTGGTTTGATGGGTTAACCCGGTTAATTCTAGGTAAACCCGTCATTTTTTTCTATTTAGTTATCAAACTTTCATAACGCAAATCCCAGGTTTTACGGGATAACCTGGTTTAAAAGGTTGACCCAATTAATTCAATTTTTTTTTCCTTTTCTTCATTAGTTTTTTCCTTCCTGTTAATTTTTGTTCTTTGTTTTTTTAATTAATCTATTTAATTATCACACTTTTATGACACAACCTTATAGCCAGACCCACATCCAGTATTCTTGGGTCCGGTGTTACAGTCAGACCCACTTAAACTTGGGTCATGTAAGTTTAATGTTATTATTAATATTATAAATATTACTCTTAGGTTAGATTTTGCAACCAAACTCAAAACTTTTAGTTATAACTTTGCAGAAAAACCCAATATTTTTAAATTTTTATTTTTTTTAATATTTTTTATAAAAAAAAAAATAACCCGCAATATCGCGCGGGTATAAAGCTAGTTAATATCTACTGGCCGTGGTCTTTTGCAAAGAGTTGTTGGACCTGAGGTGGTTGTACATTTGGAAGCTCAAGGTTGTCCTATCCTTCGCGTCCTCTCCTTTCATTTTGACCTGCCAGTTGACCATAATATCCTCCTCCTTCCAGCGATCCCCCTTTCTCCATTTGGCCACCTGACATCTCCGTTTGCTTGTTGATTATTTTTTTATGACAGCCATGAATTTTTTTATCGAAATTATAATAGATGGCACCAACTATTGATGTTGGTGCCTTTAGTGCAATCTTTTTAACGTTGTTTAGAGCCAATTATAAGGTAATTGAATTTAATTACAGTATTTGGTTTAAATTTAATTGATAAATAAATTGAATTTACATGTTTAAAAAGGATAAAATTCAATTAATTTTACTTTTTATATTACTTTTATTAATTTCATCTTATTTCTTTAAAGATCTCAAGAAAGAACTAGAAGAGTATTATGAAAAAATTAGTTTTAATATTAAATTTCTCCTATTCGAATTGTAAATCAAACAGATTGATCTTTTATTTATTTTCATTTTATAGTATTTTTAGATATTAAATTTAATTTTTAACTTAATCTTTAACACTCAATAAATTAAAAACATGCTGATATGAATCCTATCAGTACAAGAACAAATCATTTTGTGTCGTGTAAATATACTATACTATATGACACATGTTAGTTATTGCTGCCAGTCCTACTAGAATTAGTTATAGACAAGTGTAAATAATACAAGCAAATAAGAAAAATCAAAAGCACAAGTATTAGAGGAAAACTAGTGTTGATACCCGCGCGATGCTGCAGGTGTCAAAATTTGTAAATTTTTTTTTGCACATGTTATATGGTAATAGATAGCATATTCATAAAGTTAGTTGCAAAAGTTAAGTTTAGATAGTTAAATTCAAGCATAACAAAAGCAGTGAGGGGTAACTATTTTATGCTTTATACATATAGGTAGAGAA
>Ga0325410_1004711_pt1 | contig 15191 bp, 13 predicted proteins | sample PopdelMetagenome_16_FD_206182 | JGI IMG/M metagenome (GOLD analysis project Ga0325410, IMG submission 206182) | Populus deltoides microbial communities from Bellville, Georgia, United States - Xylem-PdIQD-R3 | ecosystem: Host-associated > Plants > Phyllosphere > Stem > Wood/Secondary xylem...
TGATTTAGACTTGAAATTGCAAATCTGACTTTTGTTTGGATCAGAACTGATCGAAAACAAAAGGATACGAAAGTGAGGAAAATAACTCAAAAAATAGCCAAATATCTCAAATATGATGATAATATACTAGCAGGAATGAAATCAACAGGAAAAAAAAAGTTTTGAAAGCTAACGCAAAATAGATTCATTACGGCAAGACAAAACCTGATTTTGGAACCTAAAGAAAACTATATCCAAATAACCTCTGATTTAATATATTTTGCGATTAGGACCTCAGTAAACAAAATATAATTTTTGAGTTAATTGTGATAAGTTTTGATAATCTGTTGCGAAACAGATGTGTTAGGTGTCTTAACCCAAATAACGTTTTCTGATTGCTTTATTTTTTTTTTTACTCTAAATAGAAAACAATAAACATATAATAACAAGAATAAACACAATAAAAAAACAAATACAGACCCGAAAAAAAAAAGATAGAGAAGAGAAATTGATGCAAAACAATTAGATAACGAAAACTAAAAGGATATAACCTGATTTCGGAGCCTAGCTCTGATACCAACTGATACGAACCTCTTGATCACGTGGTTAAACAACCCCCAATCATTTTCCCCAAGAAATCTGAAAATCAGGTTTGAGAAGTGTGACAAAATGAAAACATGTCCCAAGACACCAGCACTATTGGAATGAATCAAATGACACCACAAAGTCAGTTATACCTTGATAAGTCAGATTTGATCTGTCCTAGCAAAGATAATATATTGCATCACACAAAACACAAGTTTATTTTATCAATCCATGCCCTTTACTTTTCAGCATACCAAAACACTTATATAATGTTTCAAATAACCCTAATGGACCCCCCCATATATAGGCTGATTTGAGCTCACTTATAAAATTGACCCCGATAAGTAATAATATACCAAAGACTAAGAAGAAAATAATAAAAATAATAAAAATCCAAAATTAATACCCTAGATATGTTAGAATTAGATTTGTCACCCTTAAAAAGTCTCAAATAAACCAAGAAATCTGATATGAATGTGGAATTAATTTTATAGTCTTCTCGCCTTGTTGTGCTTAGTTTCCTTGTTTTACATAGATAATTAATTAAAAAAAATCTCCCTCTTACCTATCAATTTAGTTTCCTTCCTAGACCAGGAGAATCATCAATTAATCCTTCCTAACTTAGAAAATTAGATATGGCAGCCCCCTAGCATCCTTTCTTGACTAGGAAACTTCCTCCTATGTTGTTAAATATTCTTCTAAATAATAGGGAAAATAATGAATAAAATTTTCTTGAATTTTAAGAGAATATTTTGCTGATTTAAGTCCTTGTAGAATTAGGAAATCAACCTAAAAAAAATATGATATGATCCCAACATCTTAATTAACCTAAGTCAACTTTGGACCTCATGTGGTCTAAACCCATATTCATTAATAGGTACCAAACTAGATCCAAAATACACTCTAAATAAACTTTCTTTGCTGCCTAAAAACATCCCGTGTATAGACTGTCCTCATCTAGCCGAACTATCCACCAAAAAAATTGGGCCAAACCCATCTTCCATAAGAACCTCGATCTGATAGAATGCATCCCTATGTTTTTACCCATCATGAAGAACCCAAGGCTGAACAATATATTGAACCGTATCAACAACCAATTTCAAACACATAACCGAATGCTAACTATAAGGAATCCAAGGTTGAAGGAACTATATCATTCATTCCCTCTTCAATAAGATTCGCCATCGAATCTTGAATATGATTTGTAGCGATTTCATTAGCCTCTTGTTTAAGCCTTTGGACTTATTGCTAACACCTTTCTCTAACAACATTGTATGAAAGTATTGACTAATAAGAATTTTAGATAAGCACATCGTTCCCACTTACATACATACTTTCGAATGATAACCACAACGACTCTCCTTCATCACCCGTTCTTTTGTCTCTGTAGCTTCTTTTTCCATGAAGCTTGAAGTTCATAGAATAATCTTTTACACTTACCAACTTCTTGTTCTAAAACCCCCAAACCATGGCTTAGTTTTTCACATACTTGAGCTAGAATCCTCTTCCGTTCCATCTCCCTTGCTGAATACATGACACAAATAGAAAAAAAGAAAATGAAATAAGCAAATGAAGAAGAAGACAAAGACACAATAAGAATAGAGTTTACGGTAGGAAGAACATTGATTTAGACTTGAAATTGCAAATCTGACTTTTGTTTGGACCATAATTGATTGAAAACAAACAGATATGAAAGTGACAACAATGACTTAAACAACAACCAAATATCTGAAATATGATGATAATAAACTACTAGGAATGAAACAAACACAAACAAAACAATTTTGAAAGCTAACATAAAATAAATAGTAGGGATCATGTTTTGGAACTTGACATAAATCTGACATGTTACGTAATTTTTACGTACCATAATGGAAACCCAGACTAAACGATATCAAAATGACCTCAAATTCAATATTTAGTATTCGGATACCAAACAAACAACAAAACTCGGTTTTTAGGTCCTTCTATTACGACTAGAAGTTTCCAGACCCCTTATATGATCTGTTTGTGACAAAATTGAACCTCAAATTAAAACCTCAAGCAAACAATATAAAAATAAGCCTAAATTTAATATATGATGAGATACACCAGTAGACAAAAATATGAAGTTTCAATTGATTATGAGGTGGTTTGGTTATGGTTCACTAAGAGTTGTGTTTCTGTGGCAGAAATGAATCAACCTTCAAATTTCATCTAATCTTTTTTTTTTTTTTGCTTAGATGCCGCAAACACAGAAAGAGAAGTTGAATGATGCAAACACTGAAAAACTGAAAAGAACACTAAGAAAATAAAAATAACAGAAAGATATGACCTTGTTTCGGAGCCTAGCTCTAATACCAACTAATGTGAACCTCATGATCACATGGTCACACAACTCACAATCACGAATGAGATCTGATTCCTGGAGAATTGAAATAGGTCTAATAGGAGTGTGACACAATGAAAACTCGCCCCAAGGCACCACCATTATTGGAATGAAGTCGAATGACACCACAAAGCTATTTAATCTTCGATAAGTCAAATTTAGTTCATTCATGAATTGAAGAATACAAGAATCACTCTCTCATAAGTTAAAAAAAAAAACATTCTGAATTCTTATTGATCAATGGCTGCTAAAATTTAGGTTACCTATGTTTAAGTAGTTTTTGAAAATAATTAACCCTAATGGATCTATCCTAGTGGACTAATTTTGCCTACTTACAAAATTAATCCAAAAACACTAAACTAAAACGCCCATAACCTTATCCAAATAATTCTTGGATCTATCTAAAAACAAAGTATTAATTAAGCCCAAACAAACCATGGGCTAACAAAATAAAATAAAAGAAGATAACAAAAGAAAATAATACAAAATTCATTCAAGGCTTATTTATAGCCTTCCATTCAGCCCATTAATCCTAGAAACTAAAGGAAAGGTAGTCACTTATGTTATTTTCAAGTTGTAGTAGGAGTCTGATCTCAAACTTATGTTTTTTTCTTCTTCTTTTGAAAGGAAAGTAATTGCTAGTATTAATTCCCTTCTTTTAACACCTTTTAGAATCCTTCTAATACTCGGAAACACAATTGAAGTTGCTGGAATAAGAACTTTGTTTGACACGGGTTTTGATAGGAGTGTGACACAGTGGAAACTTGTCTCAAGGCACCAGCACTTTTGGAATGAAGTTGAATAATGCCATGAAGCTAGTTAATCTTCGATAAGTCAGATTCAGTTTGTTCAAGAACCAAAGAATGCAAGAATCTCTCACACACGTTAAAACTGAGACATTCATAAGTATTATTCATTAATGACTCAAATAAGGATGGATTAGGCCCCTCTTGCACATGGATTAAATGTATTAAAGCCACCTCTTGATACTCCAAACGATCCCCAAGTTCTACCATGGCCAAAACTTGCATAACCAGTCCATTCAATGCTTCTTTAAAGACTTTCGCTCTGGACCTTGTGATGGGCTCACTTGGAACGTGTAATGAGTCCTTGGTTTTCACAGGTTGATCCACATCATTTTGGATGCTGGAATAATCTACCCTATTTTGGATGGCAAGTGGGTAAGTCTAATTCATGTTAATGAGGATCAGCCTAACACCAAGCGTAATCATGCCAACGACCCGTTGGAGGTGCCAATTGGGACAATTACAAGAGCCAGGACAAGAAGCTTAAAGAAGCATTGAATGAGCTTGTATAGAACACATGGAGTAAGATGGACCTAAAGGAGCTTGGGACATTTAAGGAGCATGAAGGAAAACCTCTAATTCATCTAATTCAAGTCCAAGAAGAGCCCAATTTGTGTGGAACAAGGGGCTGATGTGTCCAGCCCCATACCAGCCATGTTAGGCTTATTTTTCCTAATGATACAAGGATAAAAAGTCAGCAATTTATTTTCCTAAACAATCAAGGAAGTTTTGTGTAGATCTGATTACTAAAGAGGAAAGGATTATTTAATGCTTTTCCTAGCCTAGGAAAGAAAGTAATTAAATCAGCAATAAATGGGGTAATTTGGTTTCTTATATGTCCAAGTTAAATAAGGAAATCCAAGCTAATCAAGGACCTAAAGGGGGCGGTAACATAAATATTTCAAATCAGATTTCTCCTAACTTATATGGGACTTTTATAGGGCAACAAATCTGATCCTATCATATTTAGAATCTTAAATTCAGATTTATTATTGTTATTATTATTTTCTTCTTAGTTTAGGGTTTTATTTATATTATTTTAGTTTAATTATAAGTGGTCCTCATAAGAGCCTATATAAGGGGTTCATTAGGGTTTGTTTCATTCTAGATTAAGTATAAATAAAGGCATAACCAGATATATAAGGGTTACGCAATTTTCAGTTGAATAAACTTCTTTTGCCGCACTTGTTGTGTGTTGGTGGGATAATCTCCCTTTCTTAGTTCTCTAAAACACTGAAAAATGACTTATGGAAGATCAACTGACTTCGTGGCGTCATCCTTATACTTCTCGTTCACGAATCGATATTCGTTAGGTAAGGGTTTCCGTTTCCAATAGTGCTTGTGCCTAGGTACAAGTTATCTTTGTGTCACACTCCTATCAAACCTGATTTACTTGGCTTTCCAGCAATTAGTGTCTTTGCGTGTGGGTTGCTTGACCGCGTATTCACGAGGTTCGCATCACATGTAGTTTTACATAAATTAGGGATTATTAAGGTACAAAATAAAGACGTTGAACTTGTCCTTACACATGTCAAAAGTAGTTGGAGAATGTGTCTTGTTTACCACTAGTTGAACTTGACCACACATAAGGATCGCTTTCTCTTACCTTTCATGGACCAAATGCTTAAGAAATTGGCAAGTAAGTCTTACTATTTCTTTATTGATGGGTATAGATGCTATAATCATATTGTTAATTTATTCGAAGTTCAATAAATGATGACTTTTACTTGCCTCTTTGGTACTTTCGTATTTAGAAATGTAATGCACTAGCTACTTTTCAAGTTCTTTAATTTTTGGGTAGATCATCCTCCTTTTCTCCCCTTAATTTCCAAGACATGGTGTAAGGAGGTTATGGACACTTTTGTGTAACAAGTTGAAAGAGTTTAATCTCAAGTACTTTGGTAAGATTTCAGAAAGGATGTTAGAAGCTAAGCGGAAGATGGATGAGGCTCAATGTCGGATGTAAACACATCCTTCAGATTTAGAGATCCATAGAACTGAGCCTATTCTTGTGAAGGAGCATGTAAGGCTTGCTAAAGCTGAGGAGAGCTTCCTTAGGCAAAAGTCTCAGCTGCAATGGTTGAATCTGGGGGATAAAAACTCAAAATTCTTCTTTAATTTGGTGAAAGGTTTTCACAGTCGCAACAAAATGCTCTCTATCCATGATGAAAATGGGATGTGTTTTACATGTGTTTTTAGAAGATTTTGGGGGGTTCTAATTCTAAAATGGTTCTTGATTCTTCTATGCTTTTTGGGGCTTTCGCTAGAATATTATCTTACCCTCAACGTATCTTCCTCAACACTCTTATAACCGATGAAGAAATTCAGAAGACTCTTTTCTCTCTTGAAGACAATAAGGCTCCCAGTCCGGATGGTTTCAATGTAAGGCATTTTAAGAAATCTTGGAGTATTTTTTGCCCAGACACTATTAATGTTATTCAATCTTTTTTCTTTTCCGGTGGGCTTCTCAAGCAGGTAAATGCTACAACTATATCTTTAATCCTTAAATTTCTTAACCCATCAAAGGTTAAGGACTTTAGGGCTATCTCATGTTGTAATACTGTTTACAAATGCATTGCCAAGCTCATCGCTAATAGAATTAAAGAAATATTGTTGGATTTGGTTGGGCCTTTCCAATCTGCTTTTGTTGAGGGGAGAAATACTTTCTCAAGAGCTCCTTCATAATTATCACAGAAAGGGGGGGGTCCTCCTAGATGCTCTTTGAAGGTGGATCTTATGAAAGCTTATGACTCGGTAAGATGGGATTTCTTATTGGCTATTCTTCGAACGGTTGGCTTTCCCTCTCATATGGTTAATTAGTTGGTGAATGTGATGAGGATCAACCTAACACCAAGCATAATCATTCCAACGACCCATTGGAGGTGTCAATTGGGCCGATTACAAGAGCTAGGGCAAATCAACTTAAAGAAGCATTGAATGGGCTTGTTCAGAATATATGGAGCAAGATTAACCTAGAGGAGCTTAGGACATCTAAGGAGCATGAGCCTTTAATTCATCTAATTCAGGTCCAAGAAGAGCCCAATTCATGTGGAACAAAGGGTTGATGGTTCGACCCCATAACGGCCTTGTTAGGCTTGTTTTTTCCTAATGCTATAAGAATAGAAAGTCAATAATTTATTCTCCTAATTAAGTAAGGAAGTCAGCCAGATCTTGTTCCTAAAGAGGGCAGGATTAATTAATGTTTTTCCTAACCTAGGAAGGAAGGTAATTAAATCAGCAACAAAGAAGGAAATCCAAGCTAATCAAGAAAAAGAAAGGGGCGACAACAAGGAAACCAAATCATATCAGATTTTTCTAGTCTACAAGGGACTTATGGTGGGTGGCAACTAATCCTATGCTTGCAAGCAAGGTTCATTCAGCTATAACAACTTATAAAGTAGGGAAATCAGATTAATTAGCTTTTATTTTCTCAAGTTATATGCGGCAAAACAACACCAGACTTTATGTTATTTTTATTTCTTTGTGTTTTGGGTTATATTTGGGTTTAATTGTAAGTGGTCTCATATATTCATTAGGGTTTATTTTAGTTTGAAGTCAATATAAATAAGGGCATAACTAGACATGTAAGGGTACTCAATTTTCAAATCAATAAACTTCTTTTGTTGTACTTATTGGGTGTTGGTGGGATAATCTCCTTTCCTTGGTTCTCTAAAGAACTAAAAAATAACTTATCGAAGAACAACTGACTTCATGGTGTCATCCTTATACTTCTCGTTCGCGAATCAATATTCGTTGTGTGGGGATTTTCGTTTCCAATAGTGTTGGTGCCTAGGTACAAGTTATCTTTGTGTCACACTCCTATCAAACCTGATTTACTTGGTTTTCCGGAAATTGATATCTTTGTGTGTGGGTTACTTGACCACGTGTTCAAGAGATTCGCATTATATTGTATCTCTACTACTAAATTCCCAGTCTCGATCAACGGAGAGCTTCACAGTTTCTTTGCTGGATCTAGAGGTTTAAGATAGGGTGATCCACTATTACCCTACCTGTTTGTTCTTGTTATAGAAGTTCTCTCGGGTTTGTTAGGTCAAATGGCTAGACATACTTATTTCAGGTTTCATTGGCGTTGTGAGAGGGAGGTAATTACTCATTTATGCATCACTGATGATTTGATGATCTTTTTTGTAAAGCGGAGGTGGCCTTGGTTTCTTAGGTTAGGAATTGTCTTGATCAATTTCGGGTTGCTTCAGGTTTATCACCAAACCCTGATTAGAGTAGTATGTTCTTGTGTGGTGTTAATCCTAATACAAAAATGCAACTTCTTGGTATTCTCAACTACAGGGAAGGAAAACTTTCGTTTAGGTATCTTGATTTTTTCCTCTTTCGCTACCCCTTACAGCGTTTGAATCAATAGAGAACCTTTTCTTCTCTATCTGTATGAATCAATATTATTAAATTCCAATTCCTTCCCAACACCTCCCAAGGAAAATCCTGAATTGGATCCCAATTTGATGGGTTAGTGTGAGCTTATCCATGCGGTTATGCACTCTTCGTATAGGAATCCATTTTCTAAAAGATCCTGGCTTTCGTGCTTTGGTGGGTCTTCGAGATCCTTTCAATAACTTATGTTGTGTTGAAAGGATATCTATATTATTCGATCGATTGCGTAAGGCACACGGTAGCAACGGAACCGGGGAAAGTATACAGAAAAGACAGTTCTTTTCTATTCTATTAATATTAAATTAGGATTAGTTAGTATTAGATTAGTATTAGTTAGTGATCCCAGCTCAGTGAATCCCTTCTTCCGGGATGAACTGTTGGTACCAGTCCTACATTTTGTCTCTTTGGACCGAGGAGAAATCCACCTCTTTCAAATTCTGGCAATTCAATGGAGTTGGACTCTCATATCGATCCGAATGAATCATCCTTTCCATGGAGGTAAATCTTTGCCTGCTAGGCAAGAGGATAGCAAGTTACAAATTATGTCTCGGTAGGATATACATATATTTTATTTCTATTACTATGAAATTTATAAATGAAGTAGTTAATAAATGAAATAAAATAGTTAAGGGTGGGGTTACCATTATCCTTTTTGTAGTGATGAATCTTGTATGTGTTCCTAAGAAAAGGAATTTATCCATTTTTCAGGGTCTCAAAGGGGCGTGGAAACACATAAGAACTCTTGAATGGAAATGGAAAAGAGATGTAACTCCAATTCCTTCAGAAATGGTAAGATCTTTGGCACAAGAAGAAGGGGTTGATCTGTATCATCTTGACTTGGTTCTGATTTCTCTATTTTTTTAAGAATACCGAGTCGGGGTCTTCTCCTACCTGTATCGAATAGAACATGCTGAGCAAAATCTTCTTCATGTAAAACCTGCTTCATTTAGATCAGGAAAATCATATGCTTTTTTGAAACCATGTGCTATGGCTCGAATCTATAGTCAATCCTATTTTCGATAGGAACAGTTGACAATTGAATCCAATTTTCCCATTATTTTCGTATCCGTAATAGTGCGAAAAAAGGGCCCGACTCCAAGTTGTTCAAGAATAGTGGCTCTGTAACGGTATTTGACAGGGCATCTTCCTATACCTATGAATTTCATTGGACCCAGAAATGATACATTGGAAGAATCCTTTGGGTCTTCCAATATCAATAGGTTGATTGTTTCGCTCCTGTATCTTCCAAAAGGAAAAAGGGAATGTCAAAACATCCGGGAAAAAACGATTGATCTCTATCAATAGACCTGCTAAAGACCCGAACCATAGAGTACTTATTACTGATGCTACGGATAGATATGTTTTTAGATCTCGCATAAAAAATCCTCCTTCTGTATTCTTTATTGTAATACATAACGGCAATACATATATGATCAGATGTATATATGTAGTTAAATTAAAGGACACTCGCATTTATTTTGTACGCGGAATTCTTAATTCAAATTGAGAAATGTACAATAATTTGATAGATAAGATTTTCCTCTTCTTTTCTTAAAAGAACAAAATACGTCTCTTTCCGTCTGGGCATTCATGAAATTTACGGCGGGTTTCCTATTTTTTTTTCATATGTTTATAAGTTTATTATTATATGTATTATATGTTATATGATATGAGACAAAAAAAAAAAAGAAGAAATGTCAAGATAAGTTATGTATCTCAATGGAGAAAATGAAATGAAATAAGTATGTGGAAAACAAGACAGGGATTCTCTACAATGACATTGTAGACCAATTGAAAGGGTAGCGCAACTTGGTAGCGCGTTTGTTTTAGGTACAAAATGTCACGGGTTCAAATCCTGTCATCCCTACTTATTACTTCGCCTCTGAGCAATACAATAACAAGGGATCAATTGAGATCAATTAAAATTGGGCATACCTAATCATAAATTAATATGATATTCTTTAATATCATATTATTATTTATTATATTTATATATAATATAGTTTATATATGAGATAGTATAGGCATTCAAGATGTAGTGGAGTAAAAAAAAGAATCTTTTTACTTACAGCTTTCCTTTTTGTAATAAAAAAGCGCTTTTAGTTCAGTTCGGTAGAACATGGGTCTCCAAAACCCAATGTCGTAGGTTCAAATCCTACAGAGCGTGAGTCCATTCTTGTTTTGTTAAGTAAAAAATTTTAGGGAAAAGCTTGAACATCAATCTTAATTTGACCTCCTGTGAATTAAAAAAAGGAGGAGGTCAAAAAAAAAAGTTTCTATTTTCTATAGTGATTAAAAATAAAGTGTCAAGATAGTTATAAAATAAGTTAAACTTAATTCATTTTTTTTTATTAAAAATAATAAGATTTGTTTTTATGGAACATACATATCAATATTTATGGATTATATCTTTCGTTACACTTCCAGTCCCTATGTTAATAGGAATGAGACTGCTACTTTTTCCGGTGTCAACAAAAAAACTTCACCATATATGGGCTTTTCCCAGTGTTTTATTGTTAAGTACAGTTATGGTTTTTTTGATCGATCTGTTTATTCAGCAAATAAATAGCAGTTCCATTTATCAATATGTATGGTCTTGGACCATCAACAATGATTTTTCCTTAGAGTTCGGGCACTTGATTGACCCACGTAGTTCTATTTTGTTAATATTAATTATTGCGGTTGGAATTTTGGTTCTTGTTTATAGTGAGTTATATGTCTCATGATCAAGGCTATTTGAGATTTTTTGTTTATATGAGTTTTTTCAATACTTCAATGCTAGGATTAGTTACTAGTTCGAATTTAATCCAAATTTATATCTTTTAGGAATTGGTTGGAATGTGCTCTTACCTATTAATAGGTTTTTGGTTCACATGACCTATTGTGTCTAATGCTTGTCAAAAAGCATTCGTAACTAATCGTGTAGGCGATTTTGGTTTATTATTAGGAATTTTAGGTCTTTATTGGATAACAGGCAGTTTTGAATTTCAGGATTTGTTTGAAATATTCAATAACTTGATTTATAATAATGATAATGAGGTTCATTTTTTATTTGTTACCTTGTGCGCTTTCCTATTATTTTCCGGTGCAATTGCTAAATCGGTGCAATTCCCCCTTCATGTGTGGTTTGAAAGGTATACCTTACATAATGAAGCTAATAGCTTTGATAGGTATAATAACAGTACTATTAGGAGCTACTTTAGCTTTTTCTCAAAAAGATATTAAGAGAGGTTTAGCTTATTCTACAATGTCTCAATTGGGTTATATGATGTTAGCTTTAGGTATGGGCTCCTATCGAGTCGCTTTATTTCATTTGATTACTCATGCTTATTCGAAAGAATTGTTGTTTTTAGGATCTGGATCCATTATTCATTCAATGGAAGTTATTGTTGGCTATTCTCTGGATAAGAGTCAAAATATGGTTCGTATGGGTGGTTTAAGAAAACATGTTCCAATTACAAAAATTACTTTTTTATTAGGAACCCTTTCTCTTTGTGGTATTCTACCTCTCGCCTATTTTTGATCCAAAGATGAAATTCTTAATGATAGTTGGTCGTATTCACCTACTTTCGCAATAATAGCTTTTTCCACAGCAGGATTAACTGCATTTTATATGTTTTGGGTTTATTTACTTACTTTTTTTTTCATTCTAGTTATATGCTTTGACTATTCCCTCTTATTACTTTAAAGCTTTCTTCCTATGATTGTTTAATTCTTGTGGACCGAATCATGGCTAAAGCTAGGAGTTGGCTGAACCACCATCTTTCTTATGCGGGTAGACTTTTCAACTTCTCAACTTCATTCTCTTCTCTATTCAGGTGTATTGGTCTTATCTTTTTAATGTTTCTAGGGCTATTATTGAGAAAATAACCTCATTATTGAGGTCTTTCCTATGTAAGTGATCTTTCTTATGGTAATGCAAAAGTTGCTTGGGATACTATCTGTTTGCCTAAGAAGGAAGGGTGTGTGGGTATCAAAAATCTTGAAGTGTGGAATCGGGCAGCAATGGTTAAACACTTATGGTCTAGTTGTAATCAGGCCAAATCTATATGGTCTTCATGGATATCTTTTTATTTATTGCGTGGTAGGAGTTTTTGGGAGATTCCTTGCTCGGGAAACTGTTCATGGAGCAAGAGAAAGATTCTTGGTTTTTGTGGTGTGGTTCGGAAATTTATCTACTTCTGATGTGAATCTTGTGATCACGTGGTCATGCAACCCACAATCAAGATTGAGATTTGATCCCGGAAAGCCAAAATAGATCTAATAGGAGTGTAACACAATAGAAACCTGCCCCAAGGCATCAACACTATTGGAATGAGTAGAATGATGCCACGAAACCAGTTAATCTTTGATAAGTTAGATTTAATTCGTTCAAGAATTGAAGAATGCAAGAATTACTCTCACACATTAAAACTGAAAAATTCATAAGTAATATTCATCAATGGCACCTGAAATTTTGGTTAAATGAGTTTAAATAGTTCTTCAAAAAATTAACCCTAATGGTTCCCTTATGTAGACTTATATGAGGTCCACTCAAAACTGACCAAAAAACCCTAAATTAATTCAAACAAGCCTTGGATTCTAGCTCCAAACAAAGTTTTAATTTTAATTAAGCCCAAACATGAAAGAATATAATAAAAATAAATAATCTGTCATTAAATAGCACCAGCCCTTCTTTCCTTGTATAGTTAGGATGAATAAGGAATCCTTATAAGAAAAGGATTATGGAAGATTAATGAATCGTTGCCACTCTTGAAAATTATGTTTCATCTCATTAAAGATTCTTGTGGAACTTGAAAATTCCCAAAACAAGGTGCCACATCCTTTTAGAAAAAATATCTTTGCCAAATAGGAACTCCACAAGTCAAAAGGAAGCTAATAAAAAAATTTGTAAAACCTGTTCTGATATGGACCAGCCTAGAAACACCAGCAAGGACCCATTACATATTTCAAATGGTGTAATGACTCGATCCAAGACAAAGGCATTGAAAGAGGCATTGAATGCATTGGTTTTGAATGTTTCAACCAAGTCCAAAATTGAAAGGTCCATTAGAGTATCAAGAGAAGACCCTAGTACATCTTATCCATGTGCAAGAGGGGTCCAACACAAACTTATTTGGGCCATGAGGTGAGGACAGGAAAGGAAACAAAAGAATCCTTCTACAACTTGGAAACAACATAGGAGGCTACCTTTTCCTTTTGTTTCTAGGATTAAGGGGCTGCATGGAAGGCTATAAATAAGCCTTGAATCAGTTATGTAATATTTTACTTCCTTCTCTTCTTCTCATGACAGAACATGAATTTAATATTATGGGCTTTGTTTTGGATCATTTTTGAGTGGACCTCATTTAAGTCCACATAAGGGGTCCATTAGGGTTAACTTTTCAAGAACTATTTAAACTCATGTAAGCCAAAATTTCGGCAGCTTTGATGATAATTACTTATGAATTTTTCAGTTTTAACGTGTGAGAGTGATTCTTGCATTCTTCAGTTCTTGAACAAACTGAGACTTATCGAAGATTAACTGGCTTCGTGGCATCATTATACTCAATCCAATAGTATTGGTGCCTTGGGGCAGGTTTCCATTGTGTCACACTCCTATCAGACCTATTTCGGCTTTCCGAGATCAGATCTCAATCTTGATTGTGGGTTGCGTGACCACGTGATCATGAGGTTCACATCAGTTGGTATCAGAGTTAGGCTCCGAAACAAGGTCATATCCTTCTGTTATTATCGTTGTTTTTTTTGTGTTCCTTTAAGTTTTTAAGTGTTAGCGTCCATCTTCTTGTTATTCGTGTCTGCGTCATCTAAGCAAAAAACAAAAAGGGTTATATTTCATCTTGTTACTGTCTCTAATCATATCAGTATATTAAAAAGAAAGAGAGATCCAATTAGTTGAAATTTGAAGAATTATTCAATTTTTTCCGCAGAAACACAACTCTTGGTGAACTATAAGTAAACCATCTCGGAATCAATTGAAACTTCATATTCAGTCTATTAGGGATGAGATCGCATCATATGTCAAATTTGGGCTTATTCTGATATTGTTTACTTGAGGTTTTAATTCGAGGCTCAATTCTGCCGCAGAAACACTACTCTTTGTGAACCAGAAGCAAAACACCTTAGAATAAATTGAAAATTTATATTCTGTGTATTGGGGATGAGATCGCACCATATATTAAATTTGAGCTTATTTTGATATCAGTTTCTGGAGGTTTTAATTGGGGGTTCAATTCTGCCGCAATCTGATCATACAAGGTATTTGTGTACATAGACATAAAAGGACGACCTATAAATTGATTTTTAGTATTTGTTTAGTATTACAATACTAAAATTGAATTTGAGGTCATTTCGAGATCGTTTGGTCTGGGTTTCAATTCTGTTACGTAAAAATTGCGTAACAGGTTAGATTTGCGTCAAGTTTCAAAACATGATCCTTTGATGTGCATCATGGGAATTATAATCCATTTTGTAAAGCTAAAACTAATATGCAAGAGGATTCAAATGGTCCAATGACAAGAGCGAGAGCGAAACAACTACAAAGAGCCTTGACGAGTCAAATTGGAATGATTGAAGCTGCGTCAGAGTTAAAAATTAGCAATCAATTTGAAATTGGTTCAAGGATGTTTATTTGCCTACAATTGGAACTTGGAGATGGGAAAAGCCCTTAATGGTTCTTTTGATGATGGGCTACTTGAATTTGGGTTGATATGCAAATAAGTGAAGGAATTGATGCTGTTTATGGTCAGAACAGCAAATGAATTTGAACCTGAATTTGAAGTCATCCATTGCATGGGAAAACAAGACTAATCTAGGTGGATTTCAAGTGCAGAACATGTTCTTTCTAGATTGTCCAACCATGATTGCATTGGACTTTTGTGTAACAAGATATGGTTGCTTTGATTCGGGCTCTAGAGGTATTGCAGCACTACTTGTTGCCTAAAGAATTTGTTATACATACTGATCATGAATCCTTGAAGTATCTTAAGGGCCAAAGCAAGCTGAATCGCAGACATGCTAAATGGGTGGAGTTTATGGAGTCATTTCCT
>Ga0325410_1004712_pt1 | contig 15189 bp, 7 predicted proteins | sample PopdelMetagenome_16_FD_206182 | JGI IMG/M metagenome (GOLD analysis project Ga0325410, IMG submission 206182) | Populus deltoides microbial communities from Bellville, Georgia, United States - Xylem-PdIQD-R3 | ecosystem: Host-associated > Plants > Phyllosphere > Stem > Wood/Secondary xylem...
AAAAAAAAAAGCAAAATAATATAAAATAGGCCCGTAACAAGCATTCACCCAACGACCTCTATGTGATGGTTTTGAGATCAGCTTCATGGAACAGCTATTTCAGTATGTATTTCCCAATCGAGCAATGGTAAGAAACAGGCAATTGACCAATGTATTTATTATTTTCGGGATCCACAATTTATCATTTATTATTCTACACCTTCAAGCGTGGTTTGTTTTGTTTATAACTATTTTTCTTTCCCGACCATTTTTATCAAGAAATCTGGCTCCAATCCTTCATCTTTAAACTCGAGGATGCTCCAGAGAGCCCAGATTATGATTGTTTTGCTGGCTAGTCAACAATGATAGTTATTTCTAATAAAGAGAGGCCAAGTAAAAAAACTCAACGAGCCTCCTGCCCTTGTTTCCTCCTCCTCATCTGCCCATTTCAAGGGTATTCTGTCCCCTCCAGAGCGCCCCTGCATTGTTTTATTCCTTCGAACATGAAAACTCTGAAACCAAATCTAGCAAATCCCGATATACATGTCCTAATATCTTTGATTAAGGATTAATGTACTATTTTTCTTCTCTAATTCAATGATCTTATCGAACATCGTTTCACAGATTTTAATAGGGATCGTTGCCTTGATATCCACTGCCTGCTTTTTTTAAGTTACATCAACATTAATTGCTTTTATACATCTTGAACCAGCCCCATCAAGAAAGGTTACAAGCAAGGCCGAGTTACATTTAATTCAACAAAATGCGTTTAGGGAAAACAATCTTAAGCCTTTGGCAGCAAGTCAGAACAAGGAGTCTCCCATTTGCAAGAAATGTTCAAGCCTTCCATATATATATATATATATATATTCTTCTTTTTTGGCGTTCACCACAAACTAAGTGCCACATTGCGACACAATTAATGTTGCATTAGTGAATTAATGATATTATTTAATCATTAAAAGAAACTAAAGTGGTTGTGATATTTATTTGGCAATTTTCTTGTACCATAAGAGTTACTAACATTGTGAATGAATTATAACAGTGAAATAGTGAATTGATAGTGGTTTTTAAGTTAGTCAAGTTTTTTTTTTTTATGATTTTATTCTTTTTATATTTGTTTGATTCATGATCGAACCTCATGGTTTGCTTCGGCTAGATTTGCGTCGTGATGTCAAGAAAAAAATTTGGCACATGGTTGTCGTTCGGTTTAGGTAAAACAAATTTGATTTCATTGATTTAAAATAATTAAAGTTTCAAGGATGAAATTAAAATCTGTCAATCTAGGGACTGGTTTGAAGGAAAAGGAGAAAATTAGGAAAAGTAGATAGAGTGTGCGTATCATGTGCCAACATGTGGGAGAGGCCGCCATACTTAGCTAGTGCAAGTAATGTCTTACTACATCCGATTCTATCCAGCCTTGATGTCATCCAAATCTTCTTATCGCAGTCTACCTCCATGTGTGACACATGTCGATGGAGGGGCTTTGCTTTGATTTTGACGAACTATTTTTTTTTCATCTCTCTTTTCTCTTTCCTCACCTCAGTTTCCACCTAGGGACTCTCTAAGAACTAAAGTGGATTGCCATATTTCTTTGGTGTCAAACTTGGTCTTTATTTTTTTTATTACTATTTTTACCAACATTTTTTTTTAATTTCATCTTTCAATATTAAATTGGTAGGGAATTGAGATTTGTGAATTTTTTTTAATTTGTCATCTACTAGGTAATCATAGTCTTGTGATCTAGATCGCGAGTTTGAAAGGATCGCGAGTTTGTGTGGTAGCTAGATTTTATTTAAAATACATGCACTAGTAATAGCATAAAAAAACAATTATAGATGACTTAGAATAATCTCTTCAAAAAATAAATGTATATAAAATAATTAACAATAATTGTCATTTAAAAGAGGAAAAAAAAGATAAGAACCATTAACTTAAATTTGAAATAAAAATTATTTTGAAATATACATATAAAAAAGGCATAAATTTGAAAAAATAGAAAATAAAATAAAAATAAAAAGGTCAGGCATTGTTATACCTGATAAGCCACTAGTAAGGGCATACATGCTTGAGCCCTTAATTGTTTCATGGTAGTTGTCGTTTGCCAATTTTTTTTTAAAAAAAAAACTCATGACACATCATTTGATTTTGCCTAGATTCCGGCCATTGTGATGGCTGGAAAATTAAGGTTAAAGGTTTTATGATCTAAAAATTTATTTTTGACCTAACACACTTGAAAAACATCCTAGACATCTTGATAAATTCATTCATGACCTTAAAAAACCCAAAAAAATCATCTCAAAACCTGAAATAAAAAATCCTCTTGAGCTCAAATCAATTTTTTAGGAACTTTCAAGGTAAAACAAAATACCCAAGTTGAACTCTCCTCATCAAATGAAACTATTTGACACAAAGATTGACTATTTTAGTGACCAGAATTGGTGCCAACAACATTTTTCCCTCTCAACCATTGGAATCTAATGACTTTCTCTCTCCTTTCTTAAACCAGGAACTAAAAAAAATACAAAATAAAGTTTTGTATCAAAATTAATTTTTGTTGAAACTTCAAAAATTGGAGGGACTTAATTTTTATAATTAGTAAATAATAAATAATAAGTTGAACAAAAACACCACTCATCTTCTCCGCATGTTTCATTCTAGTCCTTTGTCTTTCAATTTCACAACTCCTTAACAATTTTAGCCAAATTAGCCTCCAATTAGATCCTTAAAGGAAAAATATAAAAAAAATGAAAAAAAAACTCTCATAGGTCATTTATTCTTTTCTAATAAAAAAAATAGATACATTTTTTCTCACATAAAAGATTTAAGGTGTATATTAAAAATTTTATTCAGACATCTAATTAAATAAATCGAGAATCATCTGTGTAAATAAATGAAAAAAAGAAGTCATTAACGATAACTAAAAACAAAACTAAAAAAATCAAAAGACAAATGTAGATCAAGATATTTGATCCCACAACATTGGACATTTACTAGTTGTGTTTACTAAATTTATTTATTAAAATTATTTTTTCATTCAATCAAATAATTATAGCAATAGACACTCTCATGAAATTGATTGAATAAAATAAAAAGAAAAAAAATTATGCAAAGTTGCACATATTAGAAATATTATCTAAAAACAAATATTTTTTTTATTTTTACAAATATATTTTATCTATAAAAAATATAAATTTTTTTATAAATGAATTAGAATAATATCTTCAAAAATTAAATACATACAAAATAATTTTAAAAAAACCTCTGTTCAAAAAAGGTTAAATAAGAAAAATAAATGGATATTAATTGAAACATAAATTAAAACTTGTGACTCATGTCATGAGATTGGAAGAAACCAATAGAAATTTTTTTTGAACAAAACGACAACCAATCTTTAAAAAAAAAACAAAATAATGGCAAACAATGAAATCAAAAAAAGAAAACAAGTTAGGAAAAGGATGTTGATCCACATCAACTTTTTAAACTCATGATCTTGGTTATTAGACTGGAAACACAACGTATAGGAAAATAATAAAGGTCAATCCTTAGCAAATCAAACGTTGAATGATGAAATCAGAAAAAAAATCAATTACACTAAAGGATCTGAAAAAAATGTAATTAAAAGAATGAGGGCGAAAATCAAAGTAAAAAATAAATTAGAGGATAAACCAATTTTTTGATTGAAAGGTTAAATTAAAAATAAAAATAACTTTAATAAAAAGAAAAAAAATTAAAAGAATGCGGATCAAATCAGAACAAATAATACATCATAAACTTGTATTGAAAGATGAAATTGAAGACCGATATAACTTATACCAAAAGGCTAAGAAAAAAAGAAGAAGATAAGGACATATTAAAATACAAAAAACAAAGAGGGTCAACTTGTATTTTTTTGGGAGGTGAGAAAAAATAAGGGGAAAAGAAAAAAAAAAGGACGGCCAGCGACAAACCGCCCCACCATTGCTAACACACTGCACTAGAAGGGAGAGGACGTGACACAACTTTTAATGACATGATGGTATGACAGTTTTGGCCATCAGGAGGCATCACACGCGTTGACACGTGGACAACACGCGTCAATAACTTTTTAAATTTAAATATTAATTAATCAAGCAAAAAAAAATAAAATTACCCTTCATGGTTTTGGAATTAACAAACAAAACTATGTGAAAGGAAAAAAAAAGCCTCTAGATGCACGGTAAAGATTTCCTTTCACTATATTTTAAACACATGAAAAAAAAGACCCTCGATGTACAACTTCAAATTTTTTAGATTTCAAAGATAATCAAGCCATTTTACTGTTTTGAAAATGTGGAAAAGATATATATGCTCTTGGACTATCTTTTAATGATCAAAGTGCCATGAAAAAAATACTTGAATTATCCCTAGCACCAAGGCATCTATTTTTTTCTTGGAATGGTAAAAAGATAATTTTATCATATATAATAATGAATGCCCGTCCTTAAATCCTTAAAAATGATACAGAGGGTTCAGATTATACAAGGTATGCATATAGGATTTTCTTGATTTATAGCCAAAAAATTTATATATAATTTGATGGATCAACGTATTTTCTATATGTGAAATATTTGCTTAAAAGCCCATAATTAAAAGGGCCAGAGGTAGGGTGATAACCTAATATATTTAGGTTTGGCAGAATGTCAAGCTCAGATAACATGGGTTTGGCATGCTTTAAAGCCCAATATCTTTGGGTTCAGTTACACGCTGAGCTTAAGTACTTGTGTGTCTGACAATATGCCAAACCCAACACCCTTACGTTCAACTAAGTGCTGAGCCAAAATACATGTGAGTTTAGAAAGATTCCAGACCCAGCACCTTTAGATTCAGCTACACGTTGAACTCAAATACATATGAATCTAATAATATGTCAAATCTAATACTCTTGGGTTAAGATATGCAATGAGTCAAGTGCATGTGGGTTTGACAAGATACCACACCTATCACCTTTGGATTTAGCATATTTTCAGGTCCAAATATATATTAAGTTAATAATCTTTTTAGGCCTCATATTGGTCACGAGGATTTGTTTGTTTATTCTTATATCTTTTAAACATAAAATATTAAAAGTCAATAACAATTATCTCCTTACACCTCTAGGTGCATAAAAATCTCTTAAGAGTCTACCATATTTCCACAAACATTAATTTTGTATAAGATATATTTATCTCTCATTAATATTATGTAATAGATATTTGTTATTTACTAATATTTATCCTCCATTAATGCTACCGAGAAGAAATGATGCTCCAATCCCTCGATTCAAGCAACATGACAAAGTTCAGAAGTTATATATACTATTTGAACTACAGTTAAAGGGTTTACACATTTTTATTCTTTAAAATATTTATATTCTTATTTTTAGAGCATTTATGATGCACTTAACTAAGAATAAATAGTCTTGTTCTTATAATTAAAAGTTCATTATCTTATTTATTATAATTTATTATTAAAAAGTCACTAACTTTATTGTCGGATAATCTTTAAATTTTGTATAAAAAAAAATTATTTTAAAAATATCAGGTTTTTTTTATCATCAACCATTAATTTATAAAATATAGAAAAAATATTAAAATGAAGATATAATTACTTATTATTCAAACACTGCGAAAATCTAATTACTGAGCATATTGAATATTTGTACCATTATCCTGATCAAATCCAACATGGCTTGAATGCGAGCTACAAGTTTGGATCCCGATAACATTTTGCTTCGACTGGTCAGCCTCCAATCATAATTTTGCCAATATCAGAGTAGGGTCCTTGAAAAGACACATGATTCACTGCCATGACAAACCCTTGCCACATTCTTATTTTTTCTTCTTCCTCCTCCTCTATTTTTTATTAAAAGATTACTTGCAATCGATAGTATAACACATACTAGTATTCTTTAATTGAATTGAATTGAATTTTCTATGTTATCTTTGACGACTAGATCTGGTTTTCTGTATGAAATTATCTGGAATCAACATTCAATTCGGTTTTGCTCAAATTAGAGACAAATTGGACACCACACACACACACACACATATAATTCGTCCACCCAAATAAATGATTCATGAGGTTCCAAATTGATTACTGTTGATAGATTAATTAATATATAATCTTTTCAAAAGCTTTTGGAAAAGAGAAAAAAGAAAAGGGTACTCAAGGGACCATTTGTGCCAGAGTTTGCTTCTTTAATGCCAGTAATGAAGATCTACATATGGATAGCGTCTCTGCAAAAAACATATCCGGATTGTAGTGGTAATAAACTGTTCATAATTTCACGACTGAGATTTTTCTGATTATGCCTTGTTGATGCCCACAGAGACCTGAAAACTTGCTAAAATTATCTTAAAATAGCATTGCGGTTTATATAAGCACACTTTCCCCCTCAAAGTTAGGTAAGAACGGGAATGGCCATACGCCTCATTTAAGGCTCACCATCCCAAGAAGGATTCCACCGTATGCGAGGGTTGAATTAGAGATGGCAACAGCTCCTAGAGGCTTGGCCTTTCACCAAGTTATATCCATTTTCTTTTCTCTCTTTTTTTTAACAAGTTGAGAATACCTTCTAGTTTTAGATCAAGCACGAGAGATTGATTTGAGAGCATAAACAATTAATAACGAGGAACATAAAGTCAGTAGCTTGAAAAGGTTTTCATTCTCCTAGAGGCACAGAAGTCTATAATGTGGGTCTCAGCAACATGCTTGGCTGTGGATGCTTGCTTCCATGTCCCATTACAGACACTCCAAGCAGACCCCTCCTCGTTTTCTAATCCGACGTTTAGCCAAAATTGTGACGAGCAAATACTAAATAACAGTAGTTATGCGAGGTTTTACTCATTTCTTGAGTTTTACGAGCTTAGACTTTGGATTGACACATAAATTAAATTAAAGATATCATTGCCGGAAAAAAAAAAAAACAAGAAGAAGAAGAAAAGAGAGAGAGTCATGACTCATGAGGTGTTTTTGCATGCAAATTTCCTTGTGTGGGGCTGCCTAAAATCTACACCAGCATCATGGACTAATTCTACAATAGAAATACTTACAGATTCGGCCCAACCCACCCTCTCCCTCTAGAATGGTGTTTGTTTCCCTGTCAGGATTCTTTGACCAGCAAAAGAGCTGTAAAGCAATCGTCTCCATGATTGCCAATTGATCACAACATTGTCCTCTTCTCCCATGGCTTACTCCTTAGATTTAATGCATGACTTTATTAATATTGTTAATCATTATATTTTGCCTCATTCCACCTGCCTGATCTTATTATATAGCATGAGAGGTGGACTCTGGGCAACATCGGATACTTACTGAACAAGCTTATCTTAGCATACATACAAAGCCAGTGATTGGGTTTGAAATTCTACAAGAATTTATTCTTATTAAATTGTGTAAGAGGCTGATTTAATTTTTTAAAATAAAATAAAAATACATGTAGCTTATATAGGTAGTTTGACCAATAAGAGCTACATCTAAGCGCAGGTTACAAGACAAGGCCACGTGTGTAGGACCTCCATAACCTCTACTTCCCTTGCATTTCCTCCTCTTTTTTTTTTTTAATGGAAATCTTGAATATACATCATTTCCCAAAATCCCCTCCAGAATCTGTTATTTATTCGTTCCCTCTCCACCTCCCAGCTACCCAGAAACACATTCCAGTTGTGACTTGTGAGTGGGAGAGAGGGAAGAAGCCTTTTAAGCATGAGAAGCATTAATTCCCATCAAGTCGTTCTCTTCCTGTTCTGTCCTGACCATTCTCTTTGCTCTTGCCTTTCGCTGCCAAGCTGCTGCTGCTGCTTCTTTTTTTAATCTAGTTGAACAGAAAGAGAGCATAAACTTGTAACAGCTTAATTTGGTTACATTTAGCCAAAGAGTCATATGACATGCTGTAAGGCTAGCAAAAACTCTTACCAAAAACTTACATTTCATTCTAGCTTTTCCATTGTTGCAAAAAATGTTGCCAGTCTTTGATCCAAATGATAATGAAGCTGGCTTAAAGCTCTTGGAGGACCTGACCAACAATGCATGCCAAATACAACAACAGGTATTGGAGGAAATCCTCGCCACCAATTTACATACAGAGTATCTTAAAAGCTTTCTCAATGGTGATTCTGGTAAGGAAAACTTCAAAAATAAAGTTCCCATTGTGAATTACGAGGATATCAAGCCTTGTATCGAGCGAATTGCCAACGGAGAGACTTCATCTATCATTTCAGCTCAACCAATTACTGAGCTCCTCACAAGGTATAAACATTTATCAATTATGCTCTCATATTTCTTCAATAAATTCCCTTGAAAGTCCTAATCAAGTCAATCTTTCTTTCTGAGAAATTGATCAAGTTAATTATATGCAGCTCTGGTACTTCTGGAGGACAGCCAAAAATTATGCCTTCGACTGCTGAAGAACTGGAAAGGAAGACGTTCTTTTATAACCTCCTTGTGCCTGTAATGAACAAGTAAGATTACTCTCTCCATATTCTTGTTCTTTTGAATTTTGCTACTGCCTATAAGATAATGGAACAGTGCAAGCAAGGTGAGTAGACTTAAAACAGCTTTATTTTTCTTTTTCAGGTATGTTGATGGCTTGGACCAGGGTAAAGCAATGTATCTTTTGTTTATCAAACCCGAAATTAGCACCCCTTCTGGCTTGATGGCAAGACCTGTCCTAACCAGCTACTATAAGAGCAACAACTTCAGAAACCGGGCTTTTAACCGTTATAATGTTTATACAAGCCCTGATGAGACCATCTTATGTTCTGATAGCAAACAGAGCATGTACTGTCAATTGCTATGTGGTTTAGTACAGCGGGATGAGGTTTTAAGAGTAGGTGCAATCTTTGCATCAGCTTTCCTGCGTGCTATCAAGTTTTTGGAGGAATATTTGAAAGAATTATGTTCCAACATAAGAACAGGTAGTGTAAGTGATTGGATTACTGACCCTAATTGCAGAAATGCGGTATTGTCAACTCTGAGCAAACCCAATTCAGAATTGGCTGATTTAATCGAGGATGAATGTAGTGGGAAATCTTGGGAAGGAATAATCAAGAAGCTTTGGCCGAGAACAAAGTACATTGAAGTTATTGTTACAGGTTCTATGGCCCAATACATCTCAACCCTTGAATTCTATAGCGGTGGGCTTCCATTAGTTTCAACAATGTATGGCTCTTCTGAATGTTATTTGGGAATCAACTTTAAACCACTGAGCAACCCTTATGATGTCTCTTACACCCTCCTTCCAAATATGGCCTACTTTGAATTCTTGCCTGTTGATAATAACCACAAAGAAGTGGTACCGGACGTCCAGTGCAACGGTGTTAGTGTTACAGATCGGAATGGCAAGGAAAAGGTTGAAGCTGTTGATCTTGTGGATGTCAAACTTGGTCACTACTATGAACTGATTGTCACCACTTTTACAGGTGAGTTTTTCCTTGAGCTGACTTTTTTTTTTCCTCTTCAGAATCTCGATACTGTAACATGCCTAATTTTGCTCATCTACTTACTGTATCATTGATTTCAACTCATTGATCCCAAATCATCCTTTAAATAGAGTGACAAATTTTATAGATGCTTTTGATTATGGATTGCAGATAAAAAGATGATGCCTTGTTTGTAGTTCAGTCTCTCACTATTTTGTTTATTCTTTTTTCTCAGGATTGTATAGATATAGAGTTGGAGACATTCTCATGGTGACCGGCTTCTACAATAATGCTCCACAATTTCGTTTTGTGCACCGGCGAAATGTGGTTTTAAGCATTGATACTGACAAGACCAATGAAGAAGACCTCTTAAAGGCAGTGACACAAGCGAAAGTCCTCCTTGAGCCACTCGGTTTCCTTCTAACTGAGTACACTAGCTTCGCTGACACTGCCTCAATCCCAGGTCATTATGTACTATTTTGGGAACTTAAAATGAGAGGAACTAATGATCTGCCAGAGCTTGATCCAGTTATAATGGAGCAATGCTGCTCCGTTGTTGAAGAATCACTCGATTCTGTTTATAGGAGGTGTAGGAAGAAAGACAAATCAATTGGACCCCTGGAAGTAAGGGTGGTGAAGCATGGAACGTTTGATGCGCTCATGGATTTTTGTGTATCTCAAGGGTCTTCAGTTAATCAGTACAAGACACCCAGATGCATCAAATCCGAGGAGGCCTTAAAGATTTTAGATTCCAGGGTGGTGGGAAGATTTTCCAGCAACAAAACTCCTTTCTGGGAGCCATTCAGAATTGAAACCTAATGAATAGCTAGCTGTTCATAGTCTTTGGCACACTCTTGGGAGATGATTATCTTCGCGTCCTCTACATTTTGATTTCTAGTCTGGTTTGTCCTGTCCTTTTCCTTCTATGTATGCTGAATGTGTTTTGAAATTAGACTATTTAGCCAACCATGTCTTTAATTACTTGTCAAAATTTAAACTACCTATCACTCTTTTTTGACCATCAAGGATAGTTTTTCACTAATGTTTTTATAATCATTGAATTTGTCAATGATGAAGCAAATAATCATTCTGAAAGTGTGGTGTATCATTCTGAAAGTGAAGATGATATCTATGTTCTCATTAACCTAGGGTTCAGTTCAGAGTAATCTGGAAAAGAAAGACGGTGCCTTTCCTCCATTAAATTCAGATGAGGCTAAGATCTGCTTGGAAAGTGCCATTACACAGTTGCACTATCACTTTCAAGCACTGCTGTCATTATCTAACAGCCTGCATGGAGCAATTAATACTGTAAGAAAGATACTCGCTAGCTTGTGGGAAATTAAGTATCAAGACTTGTCAAGTGGAAGGAGCAAAACCCATATGCCTTCGCACATCCAAAAAGTAAAAGGTGATACTAAGGAGCTGTGGCTGATGAGGGCGACACATACAAGCAGAAGGAAAAACTTACAAGCTTCCTTCATGACCAATATCATGATTAAGCACTTTGTATAGCATGACTTTGTCAATGGAACATAATAATGATGATCTTATTCATCCAAAAGAAAAGTGACAATACGAATTTGGAATGAATTGAAAGTAACAGCAGAATTTGGAGTCCAGCAAATACATACTGGATTGAGTTTTGTTTTTATGAAAATCTTGAAATTTCAATTTCTTTTACCTAGTCAAGGGCTTAGCCCCGGTGATGCAGAACAATAACTATAAAAAAAATAAAGCAGGAAACAAAGAAGTTTTTAGAGAAAAAAGCCAAGAATTAAAAGTAAAGAAAAAAAAACCATAAAAGAGAACAACTAGGTTGGAAAAGTCTGCAACTTTGTAATTTTTATTCAATTCATCAAAACTCCTTTACATTTTAAAAATTTTGATATAAATATAAAACTCTAACTAGAAAAGAAATTGAGTTTATAGCCCATTAAATAAAATATTCAACAATAAATTAAATCCAATAAAATCTAATTAATAAACATCAACTAAAAATTCAAATAAATTAAACTAAAACATAAATTATAGCCCAATCTCTCAATGGTTTGGATTATCCTTCATCGTCTATGATCATACGAGTGTATAAATAATATTACAGGTCCGGTGTCCCCACCAACTCTCCTGGGGTTAGAGAAATTCGACCTCGTTGAGTATAGTTCAAGATGACTCCAATAATGCTCTTATATATATATAGTTTGGACATAATTTGAAACTGGTTGTCTAGCTCATATATTAGGATTCGTTGTAGTTCATCATCCCTAATAAAAACAACTTGTGCATTCAAAGTAGTATTGAGATATTGTTTTTTTGCCAAAGATAAGGATAACGAGTTAGGAGTTTCAAAGAGATTGCCAGGGATAAGTTGTTGTGTTTTATATATAACAAGGTCCTTCATGTCAAAAGTAGAGCTAATATCATCAAAGTTTAGTGACAGTTTAATGATATAATTATTTAATTCAATCATTTTCAACACTTTGAATGGTCTAGCACTACTCATTTACAATTTATGATTGGCTTTCAAAGGACGTCATTCAGGTCTAATCTGTATTATAAAATAATCTTCAACATTATGTGCATCATGATACTTATGTAAATCAGCTCGAAATATGTATTGTTCATTACTTGCTTAAATATATTTTATGATCTTGATATACAAATTATGAACTTTACATAAAAAAACTCAACTGAATCGGACATTTTAAAGTGAGGAGACATAAAAAAAAAAGATCTATAGGCTTTCTACATTTATAACTATAAATACTATATGATTAAAGGTGTGGAGTGGAACAAACACTATTGAAAATTTTAGTAGATATAATTTGACCATAATTTAGATTATTTTCATCTTTCTCATCATGTTTCAGAGCTATCAACATGTTATTTTAAACCTAAAACATACTTAATGTCAAGTATAAGAGGGCAAGAAGCATGTTGATCTATTTTTCTTTGCATGTGATAATTATACAAATGTATAAATAATGTTTTGAAGTAGATATCCCTACCAACAGTTTCTTATACTTAATGTCAAGTATAAGAGGGTGAGAAATATGTTGATCTATTTTTTTTTTTTGTCTATAATAATCATACAAGTATATAAATAATGTCTCGGATCTGATGTCCATACCAAGAGTTTCTTGTACAAACTTTAGCCGTCATGGTTGAAACAAATTAATTACCAGAATAGGTGCAGAAGTAGCTTGAAATTTAGCAAAGGTAAAAAAGCAGATTGACATCCTCATTTATATGTTGTTGACTTTAAGCAAGCTGGAGTCCTTTTTATAGCGATGCAGGCAAGGGCCAACATGCGGCCACGAGTACTGGAAGTTAGGCGGGGATCCATGGACCATGGACATGGAAGGGGGACAGTGAGAGCAACCCAAGGAGACAAATTAAACTGTACAAACAAACAGTGAAGTCTGTATAAATAGAAGGCTTTTGGCATTGTCTCTTGCATTTATGAGAAACATGTGGCCTTAACCACCACCAGCTCCACCCCATCAGGGGAGGTTAGACACTCTCCTCATCCTCTCTTCCCTCTCCATTCAATATACTGCAATGTGGCTCCACTTGCATTTCTTCTTCTTTCCCTTCTTTCCCCTTTTTTTCTCGATTGGAGCAATACTTTATCTTCCAGCAAGAAAAGGATGTGGGAAAAATACACCACGTAAAGTTTCTAAAACTTAAAACAATTGAGCAGCACATTTCACTCGAGAGAGTGACCTGAAATTCAAGCAAATGTGAAAAATAATAATAATGAAAATGATTTAAAATATCCATGCATGCATGATATGGATTTATAAAATTAAGCTGCAATGAATCAACAAATCACAGCTCAGTGCATTTCAAAACACTTGAAATTATGGTATAATGCAATGTTTAAAGAAATCTCATATTTACAGTAATTAATTAACATGATCCATCTTATCACGTTGCTGGAACCACTGCCTAGCAGACTGCTTTCTAGCAAAGCAAAAAGGGCCATTCCCCTCCGTTTTTTGTCATTCAAAAAACTGCTCTTCTTACTCGCTTGGCATAAGGGTGGCTGCTGATTAGACATTTTACTAAGGGTCTGCTGCTCACACGTTGATTGAACAGAGAAGTTAGGGAGTACCCATCAATATGTAAAGTGGAGTCGGTTGCGTCTCAACCCTGATATATTGTGTAATGTGGTAGGCATTTGTCAGCTTATTAATAGCTATAAAACCAGGCACACGAGTGTTGGACTCATGTTGGGCACGTTTTAGAGAAAGATACAAGCTCTGTAGCTGTCTTTGACTTAGAATCCCGGAGGGTTGTGTCCTTTTAATGGTGTTACGACCCTACTTCAAAAAATGCAAAATAGAATTGAGATTGGGACTTTTCCGTTGCCCTTCTTCGAGATAAGGCCATGTCTTCGTGCTTTGTGGTGAAAGTGAAAGGACCTTAAAAGTGGGACATTGCAGCTCTCCCAGACTGAGTGGCAAGTGTTGCAAGGAAATCCAGGTATAAGGATATGATTGGGACTTTGTTACTGCAGGCTGCTAAACAAGAATGTGATACTGGAACGCTTGGTTTTCAAGGATTGACGTATTTGAGACAATTTACAGGGATCATGCTGAGCCATATTGGCTTTTTGTTCGGACTGATGCCGAGTACAATGCATCGGATCTTTACTTCAAAGAGAGGTGGAAGATAACTCTCTGGTCACGATCACCTTACCCTGAAACCATTGGAGACTGTGTGAGTGTTAACCAGCTTGCAATATTGCGAGGATTCCAATAAAACGAAAACCACGTTTAAATTTGGTGGCTGCGCAGCCAGGAGCCTTGATGGCATCTGAGTATATGATTGTTGACGCCAGAGCCGCGAACATATATTTTTAGATAGTTGTGCTCAAGAGCCGATCCCCTTCGGCCTTCTGATTACTTCTTGTCTATGAAAGTCAAGTTTTTAAACTCGCCTCTTTGGATTCCATTACTGTGCTCACATTCGCCTCGAAAGTTTACTGTTAGCTTGACTTTACTCAAATATGATCAGCACTTAGATTTAATTTTTTTTTAAGGCAGAAAACTAGATTTGATTTTAATTTTAATTAATATAATAAATTAGAGAAGTTGATCTCTAATTTATTTTTATACTATTTTTAAAAATTAAATTCTATTTTAAATTGAATGAAGAAGATTTCAAAGCAAAGTTAATTATGAAAAGTTTTTTAAGAAGCTGCAGTTGCGGTTATTTGAGTTGGGCCTCCGATTGAACCTCCACGGCCTGCCTTCAAGAGGCCGAGGTTCTTGCTCGTGGGGATACTTCATCGTTGAATTCGCTGTTTTTGGGTATTTAGCCCAGAACTACATGGAAAACTCAGAGCCCCTGCAAGGCCACGCCTTTCGATTTCTTTCGAATTGATGTTCCAGCATCTTACGTTGTAATAATTAAGTGTTCTGCTGGGGACATGCTTATGCGATAAATGGCTTGTTTTTTTAATGAAATTTTCATTTTAACGGTATCCATTACTTTTAATTTTATTATTATTATTTTTTACTTGTTCTACAAAAAAACATAGCGTATAAATAATAAAACTTGTAATAATTCTATAAAAAAGTTGAGTTCAAAATTAAATATGAAACAAAAAAAAATAAAAAATACAAAGGAAATATAGATAGATGATTTTTCTAAGGCTTTATAAGTAAAAAAAACATTTGAGTTTCAAATCTCATCAGTCTGTGCTCACTATTTATTTGTCAAAAAACCCTACTTCGCTCTATTAATAAAATGAAAAACAATCTTCAAATATCTAATAATAAAACTT
>Ga0325410_1004713_pt1 | contig 15189 bp, 13 predicted proteins | sample PopdelMetagenome_16_FD_206182 | JGI IMG/M metagenome (GOLD analysis project Ga0325410, IMG submission 206182) | Populus deltoides microbial communities from Bellville, Georgia, United States - Xylem-PdIQD-R3 | ecosystem: Host-associated > Plants > Phyllosphere > Stem > Wood/Secondary xylem...
AAATAAAGGACACAAGTGAAAAAAGTAAACAAAATGAAGATGAAGAGAAAATATAAAAGTATTTAGCAAAAAAGTAGATACTTCTTTTGTAATAAATGTTGAACTACTTTTGGTGAGTTTAATTTGTTTTTTTGGAGCTTACGCCACACAATTTTTTCATTCCAAGAAATTAGGCACCTAACCCAAATTATTATATACTTAAATTGAGAAACCTTGAAAGCTTTAAATCGAGTAAACCCGTATTTTTAAAAAATTATATTTGATTGAGTTGAATAAATTCTAAAATAATGTACAGTTAGTGTCTCGGAATATAAAAGACAAAAAAAAAAAAAATAGAGATAAAGAGAACATGTCTTTATGTATTTTTTATTTTAAAAATATAAAAATTCATTATAAAATTATTTTAGAAACAAATTTATTTTATATTTTTATCTCTGTATCTTCAACCAAACATGTTTTTATTTTTTTTATATTTATTATTTTTTATCTTAGAACACTAACCAAACATAGGCTACATTTCGGTTGTTCAAAAATTTTATGTTTATTTTTTCACATAACCTATAGTTTTATTTATTAGAAGCTTTGTTCTTTCTCAAGTTTCAATGTAGCCCATGACATTTCAATAGGTTGAATTCGCAGCAATGCAAGACACCCCCACTAGGTTTAATTTTACCTAGAAATCTAGCCAGCTAGCTACTAAAAAGTCACAACTAGAATATACAAGGCATGCATGGGGGACATTACAGAACAATATTACATTACATCAAGGATAGAAATAGAAAGAAAAGTAAAATTACTTTATTACCTGGGTTATCTGCTCTGAATCTGATCGCTGCCCATCCATTATGAGGAACTCCAACTGTAGTCTCCTCAGGTGGATCAACAAGATTATATCTTGAAGGATCCTTACTAGGATCAAAATTCCCAAATCCCCATCCAACCACGTAAAAGCTGTAGCCATGTAAATGGATGGGATGGTTATCAGCAGCTAATACATTTGTCCCTTGAAGAATGATCTCAACACTTGCATTGTACTTCAAAACCCTCACCTCAGTACCGAAGCTTGGTGTCAGAAGGTTGGCTGGGAGATTCTCAGCAGTGTAATTGAACTCATTAGGAGGCTTACGAGGAAAATTCCTTTCAAAAACACCAGCAACCCCATAATAGTAAGCTTGAAGGATGTCCAAAGATGGAGGATTTACAAAGCTAATGTTATTCATACTAGCTGCAAACCTTTTACCGAAGGGACCCGCGCAAGGCTTATCAGTACTGCAGTTAAGGAGGTTGACAGATATGGTAAAAAACAAACGAGTGTCAACTTTTTGTGGAACGCGGGCTTTTACTGGACTCCGAAACTGCTTAGTGAAGTCTGTGGATGCTTGTGTTCGATTGTATGGAGGAAGAGGTGAAAAATGAGGAGATTTCGGCAGATGATAAATGCCATGGTATTCTACGATGGCTGTTGTTGTTGTGTTATCGAAACCAGCCCCAAAAGCACTTGAGTATGCCCTAGAAGCCATGGAATAGTGGCTGGGAGGTTGGTTTGCTTCAAATAACACATCCATGGTTTGGCCAGGGGTGATCATTAGATAGTCTGATGTAAATGGTTTCAAGTAACACCCATCTTTTCCTACTATCGTCAGTTTGTGTTTTGCTATGGAAAAGAATAGATTTTCATCTAATACTGCGTTGATTATCCGAAGGAGATAGGTTTTTCCCTGCTCCACCATCATTTTAAAGGTGCCTGCATGCACAATATATGAAGCAAATCATTTTGCCATCATTTTTCAAAGGTACGTACGCAAGCACCTGTGCCCTCGAACCAAACCAGTTTGAGCAAGAATCTTCCTTGAGCTAGCATATATACGTACCTGCTTTGGAGCATGGATACATATATCCTGGTTCTCCATTGATGGTGAAAGCAGCTGAGAGAGTTGGCTCACCACCTGTTATATTTGCATCTCCAGGTATTTTCATCACATCTTTCTTCCACCACTCTCCTACGTACGTAAAAACCAGCCTCGGCATTATACACACACACACACACACACACACACACACACACACACACACACACTCATACTTGCAGCTAGCAATTAAAATCAAGTGTCCCAAACTATTATTGCGTCTTATTCATCATCATTCGATTCTTCTTTTAATTGAGATTTTCTTCAATTGAACAATATATTAAGGCAGCAATTAATTTCATCCACCCTCGACGACGACAACAATAATAATAATAAATTGAGAATCAATATTGATTCTCAACAAGCCATGCCAAAAAGTATATAAACCTCCGGTTTAATGATACTAGGGTATCAATTTTTAACAGAGATATTTTTATAGTTTTAATTTGAGAGATTGAGTTCTCAGCAAAGGTCTCTCTGTCTGTAATAAACCTATTTTTAAATTAAATTTAATTTTTTAAGGGGAGGGGAACACGTGTTAGCTTCTTATTGGTTTCAATTTAAAAAGAAAAAAGAAATATTGATTAAAGACTCAAAAAACAAATTGTTAAATTATTATATAGGGGGAGAGAGACACCTAGTATAATTGGAAACTCAGCATGGGGCTTGGGGAAGGGATAATGAGATCCATGCTTTGGATAAATAATGAGGGCTCCATGGACTGTTGCTCTTGCCCAGCTGTTATGCGCATGCCACCATATTGTTCCTTCTTCGGTAGTCAATGTGATTTTGTAGTTAAACCTTCTTCCTGGCTGAATAGGGCACTGTGTGATGTATTCAGGCCCATCTGACCATGGATTTCTTACTTGTCTAGCTCCATGCCTGCCATATTCATGACACCATTTCCATAAACCCATGCCCACACCACACAGCAAATTCATCAAACTATCTTTTGTAAAAAAACAGTTTGAATTTTTGTACGTAGGCAAGGGAGCACATACCAGTGGAGAGTGATGTTATATTTTGCTCTATTGTAGACAGTTACTATGAGTTCATCTCCTGTATAGGCTTCCAAAGTTGGCCCTGGGAATTTCCCATTTACTGTCAAGATCTCCTTTGTATTGCACAGTCGAGTAAAGGATGCTGATTTCACCTGCAATAACAACTGGATGAGAGAGGAGATGAAAAGAAGGAGAGACGAGTAGAGAGAGAGAGATGTAGATACCACAAACTTATGATGATGGATCTTCCCGTTTGCAGTGGTGTAGTTCTGAAATATCAGAGAAACAATAAAACCTAAAAGCCTGAAAATCTTAACCATTGGAGGAGCAGTCTTGAAGCTCCTCCTCCTCCTCATATATCTGCCTAATTAAAATGCACTGTCGTCGTCGTCGTAAGTTTATCTTATGCTCACCACCTTTTGCTTTCCAGCTTTGATACCTTGGAGCATTCAGTCCTAACATGGGGACCCTTCCTTAAATAGTTAAAATAATTAAAATTGTATTTATGTTTCGTATCTTTATGTTTCGTAATATATATATATATATATATATATATATGTGTGTGTGTGTGTGTGTGTGTGTGTGTGTAAATAATTTTTCTATTTTAGTGATAAGCAAAATGGTCAACTTGTGTATTAGATTCATCTCTCCTTTTGATAAAAAGAGGCTATTCGTCATTTTCAATTCATATTTAGTAAAATAAGGTATTTCTAATAATCCTTATTTCCTAAAACAAATTTTTTTTCTTTTTTTGCCATATAGGATTTCGGTTAGCATGTCATTTTATTTCTTAATAAACTAGATTATTTTCCGTGTTAATTCTCCATCAATCTAATATTAAAGAATAAAATTAAAAAATATATTAATTAAAAAAAACTGAATCAACCGGTCTAAACCATGATTCTGATCATAAAACCGTAGTAAATAGAAAGAAAATAATAATATATTACAAATTGAAACCCTTTAGTTTGTATTTATTAGAATTCTAAATGGAATTTAATTTATAAAAAATATGCAAAAGCAAATCAAAGGGAAGGTAATCAAAGAGGAGACCCTCTGATTTGTTACAGTATTTTATTTTAAAATTAACATTAAAAATAACATTTTAAAAATACCAATATTTTTATTTTCTCTCAAAAACCCTACAAAGTAAATGTGATTCAATTCATAAAAAAGCAAATAAAAGGGGAGGCCCTATTTCCTACAGTACTTCTTCTTAAAATTAACATTGAAAATAATATTTAAAAAATATCACCCTTTTTTTTTCTCAAAAACCCTACAAATTAACTTTATCTCATCAATAACTATGTCTCTGCGAGAACCCCTACTTTCTTTTTCCTATCTCCTTTTCTAACTCCATTTTCTTTAACTCCCCTACTTAATTTCTTCAACAAAACCAAGTCATGTAATTCTCATATTCTTGGAAAAACAACATCGTCAACATATTGTAGAGTTTATACTTTAAAATCTTGTATAGGGGGAGTTGCACTTGATTCATAATTTTATGACTGGTATATTGACGGTAAGTATAATTTTATTTTGGTATGATACATGGAGCTATCTATAACCGGTAGATGTGTAGTCATTAGTTTGTTTTCGTATGATGTATATTTGTTATTATTATTATTATTATTTTTAATATTTCAGCAAATGCTTACATGCCCAGAGGATCTTCTAGCATGTTTGATATGTATCCATTGACCAAAAAAAAGAACTTAATATTTATCTTAGTTTCTGCCATAGGATTTAGCCTTTTTCATAAAGCATAGCTTGAATCTAAGATGTTCGTCTTCTTATCTATACAATAGTTGTTTTTGCAAAACCAACTTTCAAACATATTCTTAATGAAGTCCCAAAAAAGCCAAATAGCTTAGGAGCAGAGCTTATGTGTTGGATAATCTGTTAATCTCTTGATTCTAACAATTTAATTCATTCTTCCTAACTAAGGTGGTTAATGGCTAATCCCTAGTTTTTAGTAAGCCAAGGTAGTCAGTGGCTGATACCAATAAAAGTTATTCTTTAGTAGATTTAAAGACTCTTAGATGCTTAAGTATCTTTTTAGAGAGAGAGTGAAATGATATTTTAGAAAGAGATGCTCAAAAAATATATATGCAGTAGAAAATAGAGATTTATGAACCTAGAGCTTAAAGGATTCATAGGGTATTTATAGCTCATGAGTCTTATCCTTTTGTATAAAAAAAACTGGAAAGTAATTTCATTTTGATAGTATCAATAACGGATAAATATCTCTTACACATCATTAATGAGGAATAAATATCTCTTACACATCATTAACATTAGTGAAAAAATGGTAGATCTTTAGAAGACTTTTATACACCTAAGGGTGTTGAGAGAAGGGTATCTTTAACCTTAACATTTTATATTAAAGGTCATAAGAATAAACAAACAAAGTCTTGTGGTCCAATATAGGACCTGAAAAGGTTGTTAGCTCTATATCCATTCATGCTCATATATATTTGGGCCTGGTGTATTGTTGAGTCCAAGGATGTTAGATATGACAGCTCATCAAACTCACATGTACTTGGTCTCAACACGTAGCTAAGTCCAAGGATGTTGGGTCTGAAAGCTTGCTAGACCAACACGTACTTAGACTCAGCGTGTAGCTACGTCCAAAGATGTTGAGTTCGGCAACTAGCCACACCCACATGTATTTGGGCTCAGCGCGTAACTGAGTTCAAGGATGTTAAGTCTTACAGCTCACCACACCCATATACTGGGCTCAACATGTAACTGAGTCCAAGGATGTTAGATACGATAGCTCGCTAGATCCACATGTATATAGACTCAGAGTGTAGCTGAGCCTAAGGACATTAGGTCTAGTAACTCGCTAAACCCATATGTACTTGGATTCAACGCGTAACTGAGCCCAAAGAAATTAGGTATGGCATCTTGCGCATAGCTAAGCTCAAAGAAGAATATTGGTCTGACAGCTCGTTGGACCCATATGTATTTGAGCTTGGCGCATAGTTGAGCCCTAAAACATTGGGTTATCACTTCGTCTTACCCTTTTTAAACATGTGTTAAAGCAAAAATAACATATACAAAACAAGTTAATCCATCATTAGCTCCCAAGTCTTCGTGTATTAAATACACAAAGTTTGAAAGAGTATCAATTTTAATTAGAGTTTTTTTTACCTAAAAGTTATATGTCCCATCAATCAGAGACTTCTTACCTTTCCAATGAGATTTGTTTATCCTATGTAGAACTATTAGGATTCTTCATAGCCAAGTGGCTCATCGTTATTGATTAATGAAAAGACCTTTTACATTTTCACATGGGATTTGTTTGTCCCACATAAAACTATTACGATTCATCGTGGTCAAGTGGCTTGTCATCATTAAAAGATGTGTCCCTTGGGAAACAAAATTACAATGTGAATTCAATCCAATATTTGAGTAGATTTTTGAAGATTTGAAATAATATGAAAGGTCATTCATCCAACGATGAGGGTGAAAAGTTATTTATTTTATAACCTTAGTCATGCTTGCTTTAATCATTTCTTTTACCTTTACTCTCTGTATCTTATGATAAACAATTTTGTTGAAAAATCTCTTAGCCGATTTTGCCCTAATCTGAGAAGAAAACGTCTTTCTAGGTATTTTCCACTAAAAGCTTCTTTCTTCTTCATCTTTTTGAACATCAAAATAGACCTAAAAAAATTTGGATCTAACTTTAGGAATAAGGATATTATTGCCTCTATTGAGAAGTTTAGGTTTCAAACTAATAGAGGAAGTAACAAGGGATGGGGGGGTCCATCAGATTGAGCCCTAAAACTAGAGGGTGGATCCCTAGTGTCCATCTCTGGTAGGGGGAAAGTATTTATTCTCATAAAAGAAGTTTTTCTCCTGTTATTACCAAGGAACCTTAGGGGAGAGAAAGGTTGCCTCAGACCCCTAAGAATGATGCCTTTAGTATGATAAGTGCAAAGGGTCTGATATTTGTTAATGGTCAGCAGTCAGGAGAGCACATAACTTAAATGCTTGTCAGAGTTAAACATATAAGTCTACTAACCTCAGGCTTTATCTAAGGTCAATTTGAAACTGCAGCCCCTTTTTGTATGTATATATTAGGGTATTCCTTCCCTCTACATGGATTTGTGAGGAAAGTTTTTAGATACTATAAGTTGGGTCCACATTAGTTGCACCTTAATTGGTGGATAATCTTATCCGTTTTTTATAAGTTTCTTAGGCTTGTCAAAATCGAGCCTACAATTAATTTCTTTAGAACCAGTTACCATCTGGCGCTAGCATCGATGGTGGTAATGATATGCGTTGGCTCTTTACCTTTGCCAACAAACCCACATAAGCCATGAAGTGAACCTTGTGGAGCAAGCCTATGCATGTCAAGAAATTAAAAGGGGTGACTGATAATTAGGTATACTAGGCTAGTCATCCTTAGGTATAGGATGCAATATATTTGGGGTTCTTTCTATTATTGAATGGTACCTCCCTTGTTTGAGCTCAGATAAGAAGAAAATATGCATTGTGTTGACATCAACCTTAACCAAGTATAACGTCAATAGGATGGAAAAGAGGATTACCAAACCATGTTGCAAAGTATATATCTTATCCCTTGTTTTTTATGCCTCTAGGTTTATTATTGACTTCTTTAACTCTTTTTTGCAGGATTAATAGTTGAAAGAGAATGAGAAACTTTAGCAAGGTCTGTAAATAAGAGTTCAAGAAAAGGATCTTCATCTCTTAACTTAAGTGGAGGCAAGACTAGAAAAAAGATGGAGGATGATCATTGTATATGAACTTTTTATTCCTAAGCTCACTTTTTTTTTAGGAAACAATAGCAAAAGCAAAGACTCCCACAAAATAAGGGAAACTGGGGGTCAAACAAATCTTTGTCTTTATGAATACTAGTATTCCAGCCTCACCTATAAAGGCTCCTATGATAACAATTCTTCTGCCTCCACTCTCAATCTTGCTTGTAGAGACTATAACTGATGGGTTCTCTATATGGAATGTTTTTAAGAACATAAAACATAGGTTTAGGAGTGCTTTTTCAGCCTCGTTCTTGGTTGGGCTCCCTTCAATTTCCCCATCCTAATCAAGAAGGAGAGGCAAGTCATGGAGACTATTATTGGTAGGAGGTTTGGCTTTAAAGAGGCTCGCCTCAAAGTGGTAAAACAGTTAGAAAGTATTCTCACCATTCCTTTAAAAATCTTGATGATGACTTATTAGAGCTACAACTGTCATCTAGCCCTTATAGAATGAAAGAATTTTAATGTAAGGAACTCTCTCGTTTGAACTTTTTAGTTTAGTTTTATAACTATCATTCCTAACAATCTTGTCTTTAGCAGACTTTTATGATTTGCGCCTATTCCAAGAAGCACTAGATGGCCAAGAGGAAACATGTAAAAAGGAACATTGCCAAACATAGGGCAGACCAAACTGCCCTCTAACAGCTAAGGGAGGAAAAAGGCTATAGTGGAGGATGAACTGAAAGACCTCAAGGTGGCCTACACCTCATTGAAGGATAGCCTTCAAGGTGTTGGGCTTCAATGAAAAATAGCTTTAGGTGGTTTATAGTAAAGTTTATGCCCTGAAATAGAGGAAACTTGATGAGAATGACACTCAAGATAGTTTGAGAGTCGAGCTCTTCCCTATCAGGGAAAAAGTCCAGAGCTCTCAAGTGTGGCTATAGGCTCTAAGAAATTCTCCTGGGAGTTCCAAGAGCTTCTTGAAAGGTCTACAGCTTTATTCGAGATGGTTGGGGATAAAATCTTCCTTACCATATCAAACATCTACTTTTTTAATCAATTAAAGGAATGTAGATGGACTTTGGTGTTACCTTCCATCCAGTGCATATGCTAAACTTTGCTGACAAGTTCCCTATTATGGTTGCAGCTGTCCAACATGGAGAATATCTAGCTAAGAAGTCCTGTAAGGTTTATCTTTATGTAATGTTTATTTTTTATATAAACTACATTTTTATTTTTTATTTCTATGTTGACTCGTGGAGTTTGTATAGGTCTAATGCCTATAGCAAAAATTTCATATATGATCCAAAGCCCTTATAAAAAAAAATTAAAAGTTTGTATGTGTCCAACACTTACATTTATAAAAATATTTATGAGGAAATCCTCTAAATAGTTAGTATGGGTTTAATGCCTATACCAACACCCCTACTCTGAAAAATATATAAATTTTCTAAGTTTGGAAATTGAAGTTTAAAGTTTACCTAACCTTAGTAGGATTCGACCCCCACCTGGAACCAAGAGGAAAGAAGAGGTTGTCGGTAGGTCTTTGTCTAAATGAATCCTTGACAACTATGTGAGATGCCCTTGGGCCTTTCATTGAAATTGTTGTTACTTCATTAAGAAGATTAAGTCAAATCCTTTGGAGAGTTTAGGGCTATTTCCCTAAGGATATCGTGTCAATCTTTGCTAATATGAGTTATGCAATCGCACTACAAAGACTATGTTGATCTTTACCAAGGTAAGTTGTGCAAATGTATTAGTTAGACCGAGTCAATATCATCCTTTGTAAGTTGGGGCTTTTTCCCTGAGGATATCATGTCAATCTCTGACAATGTGAGTTGTGCAATCGCACTAGGAACACCGAGTCAATCTCATCCTTGATGAGTTGTGCAATCACAATATAGAGACCATATTGATCCCAGTCAAGGTAAGTTATTCAATCACACTAGGGAGACCAAGTCAATCCCATCATTGCTGAGTTGATGAGAGGCCCTTAGGCATCACCTAGAGAAAATGAAGAACATTGTCATTCTGAATAAGTCATTCATATAGAAAAAATTTACATTCGTAGTCACTGACTGTGGTACATTCTTATTGCCTTCTAAGGTATAGTCAACTCTATGACTTAGTTTTTCATTTTCTTATTACACGTAGTTGAGCCTATAGATGTTGGGTCCCAGCTCGCCAGATCTACATGTACTTGGGTTCAGCGCGTAGCTAAGCTCAAGAATGTTAGGTCTGGTAGCTCATCAAACTCACATATACTTAGGCTCAACGTATAGCTGAGCCCAAAGACGTTGGGTCTAGCATCTCGTCAGGCTCACATGTCCTTAGGCTCAGCACATAGCTAAGCCTGGGGACATTGGGTTATCACCTTGTCTTTGCTCCTTTTAAACATGGATTTAGTAAAATTAAAAAAAAAAACTCAATCACCTCAAGAATTTATTGATCACTAAGACTCGGAACATTATTCATTATAATAGTATAATTACAAAATTATCTTTAAACAAAAATAAAAACCTTTAAACTAGGCACTGAAGGCAAGTTATCTTTTCACCATTACACAATTGTCTTTTACAAATTGTATAGGGTTAGATCGATCATTTTATCTATTGTATATAGTAAATTGACTAATTTAACCCTAGAGTAAAATAATATAATGTTTACTACTCAAGGGTATTTTTGACTTTTTAATTTTTTAGAATAGTATAATTACTTAATGCCCTTAAAAATAAAAACAATATAACACTCACCCAAAGGTTTTTTTGTCATTTTATATTGGTTTTATTAAAAATTTCAAGGGTTAAGGGCATTGTTGTAATTTATATTAATTAAATATGATTTAAAAACAATACATGCCTGTGCGGGGCTATCCACCCCTCAAACACCACCTTCCAAGGCGGTGTTTGAAAGGTCTCAGCGCCCCCAACGTAAAAGGATGGCACACGCCCCTTACACGCATCAGGATTAACAACCATTTTGTTTTTTCTTTCTCCTCACATCGAAATCCATGCTAGCCCCTTCAAAAAATCAAACTAACCCTTGCAATTTATTTTCCCTTCATATTTGGTCCTTGTCCTTTTGATTACTCTTTTTTAAAATTTAAATAAGCCATGAAATTATAATTTCTTTTCAATTTCACCCCATTATATTTTTAATCTTTCAAATTTGGTACCTATTCTTTTTATTACTATTTTTCTATTTTTAATAAGCTATAAAATTACAATTGTTTTCCAATTTCAACCACCTTTTATTTTTTTAAAAAAAAAATTGGTTTTTATTCTTTTTATTGCTATTTATTTTGTTTGGGATCTTTTTTAGGTTTTTTTTTTTTTACAATTTCATCCTTCATGTTTTTTTTTTCTTTCAGACTTGATCTCCATTCTTTTTATTGCTATCTTTTTTTCTTAGGCAAGTTTTTTAATTTTTCACGATTTCATCCTTCAAAATTAAATTGGTTAAGAATTAAGAAGTTTCTTGATTGAACCTGGTTCAAGGATTTCACGGGTTATTAGTTTTAGAGATTAGACCGGGTTTAGAAGGTTTGTCTAGGTTGACTTGCTTTTTTTATTTTTTACCTTTTTTTAGATTTTTGCTTTATTATTTTTTATAGTTTGTCTTCTGTGGTATTAGTCTCGGGTTCATGACCAGAGTCACCGGTTTTAAAGGTTAACATGAGTTGTGAGTTTTCTTTTGTTTTTTTTCCCTTTATTAAATTGATTTATTTCAATTTCATCCTTTAACATTTTCATTTATTTGAAATTGGTCTTCATACCCTTATTTTTCTTTTCCTTTCCTTTCTATTAGGTTATCTCGATCGTGTGCCCGTGATCACAAAATTTATGGTTAACTCAAGTTAACTAAATTTTTATTATTATTATTATAGGGTTAATCTCAGGTTCATAACCAAAATCATCGATCTCAAATGTTAACGCAAATTGACCTTTCAACATTTGATTTATTAAAAATTAGTCTTTGTACTTTTTTTCATTTCCTTTCTTTTAGGTTATCCTGATTATTTTTCTTATAATTTCATCCTCCATAGGTTTTTTCTATCAAACTTGATCTTTATTTTTTTTATTGCCATCTTTTTTACCTTTGACAAGTTTTCTAAATTGATATTTTTTTTCATGATTTCATCATTCAAAATTAAATTAATATGGTTCAAGGATTTCATGATTTCCATGATCGCAGGGCTTGCGAGTTAACCCAAAAACCACTCATATTTTTTTCCATTACTTTTTTAAATTAAATTTTTTTTATTTTTATCCTTCGACATAAGTTATTTGGTAATTGAGTTTCATAAAATTATTCAATTTACTTTCGAACTATGTCACCTTGGTATAACAATTGGGTCATAGATTTATATCTTAATCCAAATGAGCTCGGATCAAGTTTTTTTTTTTTTTTACCTCTTTCAAATTATATATTTTTTTATTTTCATTATTCAACATATTATTTACTAGAGATTGAGTCTCACCTTTTTTATTTTCATTTTATTTGTGGAGTTATCATGTTTTCATTTAATTTATTAGGAATTGATCTTCGAACTTTTTTTCTTACGTTTATTTCTATGAGATTATTTCAATTTTATATTCATAGTCGCAAAGTTTATAAGTTAACCTGGTTTAATTGGGTTTTTCTTGTTGTCCTTTTTTAATTTTTTTAATTTTTTTCTTCATTGTTGAATTGTTTCATAATTCGAGTGGGCTCAAATCAGGTTTTTTTTTACTTTTTTTTCTTTGTTATTTTATTTATTTATTATTGTATTTTTAAAATTATTTTATTTAAATTTCTAATTAAACCAAAAACTTAGATTTTTTTAAAAATATTTTTTTTTATAGCGGACACAAATCTAGTAATGTATCTAAAACTCCTTTTCAACTAAGCGAATTTTTGGCACTATGCTGATCATGTTTATCCGTTGAAAGTTAGTATTTGGGTGCTTTTGGAAATGAATAGGCAGAAGTAGGCACTATGCCACATATGAACCTTATAGGGTGCAGAATAGCTTAGTTGGTCTTCCAATTTAAATATGATGATTTTATATTAAACTATTTTTACCGCATTACTTTATTTTCTGAATTATTAATATTATTAAAATTATATTAATTATTTATTTTTCTATTTAATAATATGACTTATATTGGTTTAATATTTATTTTATTTGAAAAACACTCAAAAACGTTTATTGGAATATTTCTACAATTGTTTTCTCAATATTCCAATGAAAAGATTTTGATTGAAAAGTTTTATTAACAAATATATATATTTAAAACAAATTCAACAAATATTTAATAAAAAGTTAAAATGATATGTCTATTTAAATCTCTTTAAAATGCTTATATTTTATGTTATTTTAAATAAATATAAAGGTCTTGTAACAAAAAGAAAAGGTGATTTTTAAATTAAAAAAAATGGTCAAGATTGTTAATTCAATTATATATTTTATTATTTAATTTTAAAAATAAAAATTATAATAAATTATCAACAAGTTATCTAACCTATAAAGTCTTAGATCATCAGACCATGAGTCATCAATGCATTAGTGTTTTTGCGTTATACTATGGGCTAGATTTTTTTAACATAAAAAAATACCTAAATAATGATGGTGTTTTTAAACAAATAGAAAAAATATGGGATTAATGTCATTGATTCTACTAAATTTAGTAAGTTTAATTAATTTAATAATATGATTATAAAAAAAAATTAACACTAAAAAAACAAAAAATAAATTATAATAATGAATCGAAAAAATAAATGCTTGCCAATATTATAAAAGATATTCTTTAAATATTTTTAAAATATTTCAACAATCTTATCTAATAACAAAACAAAAAATGAATGAGAACTCGAAAAACTCACAAAGAGAAAAAAAGAAATTTGAAGCTAAATTACCAACAAATCAAATGTTAAAGGATAAATCGGGAAAAAATCAATATTAAAAAAAAAAACTCAACTCAAGTCAATATGCTAAATTTACAACCTAATCATGAGACCGAGATAACCACATATAAAATAAATAGAATAAAAAAATATAGGTCAACTCTCAGACAAACTAAATGATGAAATGTAAAACTAAAAACAAAATCAATTTAAAAAATATTAAAACAACCCGAATCAACCTAGGTTATGAAATCGTAATAACTTCTCCCAAAAAAAAAACTAGAAAAAGTCATTAAGCTTAAGGCCCAATAACCTAATTTTGAAGAATAAAATAAAAAAAAATAATTTGAAAAAAAAAACAGAAACAAATCAAGTTAATTTTCAAAATCTGTGACTAGGTCATGAGACCCGAGATTATCATATAAAAGACAAACATTAAAAAATCATGAAGCAAAATCCTCAATCATCCAAATATTGAGAGATGAAATTGAAATAAAAATCAAGAAAATGATTAAGAAATAGCAATAAAAAAAATAACCAAATCCGGTATAAAAATTAAATAAAATAAAATAAATCAAGAAAAAAAATAAAAAAAATAGCAATAAAAAAATAAGGATCAAATTGAATACAAAAACTAAATGAAATCAAACGCTAATGGTTGAAATTGAAAAAAAAATTAACTTCAAAAAACATTAAAAGCAAAATAAATAACAATTAAAATAATAAGGACCAAATTTTATACAAATACAAATTGATAGGACAAATTTAATTTTTAAAATGACATGTGCGAAACCCTAAGCCAGGAGAAAAGATAAAGGGAGGGGAAAATAGTATATGGAAGCCACACTATTAATCTTTTGCCAACACACATCCTAGAAGAGCTCAGTGCACTACTCCCAGCATCACCACGGAAGCTGGTGTTTGGTCGTAAAGAGATGTCGCACTTGGCACGCATATGCCAGTCACTTTTGTTTTTAAATAATATTTTATATTTATTAAAATATTAAATTATCTCTTAGTTAACTGATTATAACTAAAAAACCTAGGATAAAAATACCAAAAAACAAAGCCTAGATGTTAGTTCAAAAAATTTTGTTGTTAAGGATGATTTAATCATTTTACCATGTTTTAAAAAGTGAGAATTTGAAAAGGCTTGTAGGTGCCGGTTTATAAAATCTCTTTTAATGATAGTTTAGTTATTTTATTGTTTTTAAAAGATCGATTTGTCCCTGATCATTCTGATATTGATCAATTAATCTTTTACAAAGACTGTATTATCCCCAATAATCAAGTTCAATAATTTTTTTATTGAAATGAAAAAATAACTATTACATTATTCCAACTCATGGTACGATAAGTTTAGGTGTGCAATGAAAGACTGAGCATTTTTAGTTTTTTTTTTTAATAACTTAAATATTAAAATTAAATTATATCACATGTATTGGTATTAATGAATTGAAAAGATCTTTTTAGTTAATAAAATAAAAAATATTTTCAATATCAAACTTTGACTAGCTAGATCTTGACTAGATCATCCGAGTTTCACCAAATCAATGTCTTAATTAATTTAATTACAAATATTATTTGATGGTGATCAAGCTATAAATAGTAACATCATACACTTTTATCCTATTAACTAATATATTATATCATCTTTTAATTTTG
>Ga0325410_1004714_pt1 | contig 15186 bp, 10 predicted proteins | sample PopdelMetagenome_16_FD_206182 | JGI IMG/M metagenome (GOLD analysis project Ga0325410, IMG submission 206182) | Populus deltoides microbial communities from Bellville, Georgia, United States - Xylem-PdIQD-R3 | ecosystem: Host-associated > Plants > Phyllosphere > Stem > Wood/Secondary xylem...
AATACATAGAGAAAAGACACGTAACAAGCCAATGACAACATTACCAAGATTGGAATTAAGCAACTTCCAACCAATTGACTCATTAGTCACTGAATCTAATATGCACAGTCTAAAATAACTTTATTGTTATCCAGAATGCAAGCAATACAGAATGTTCAACAAAGGAAAACATGGAGGCCATAATATGGAATACAGAATGCAAGCAATACAGAATCTCATTTTCACGAGAAACATCCAAATCCCCACAGAATGCAAGCAATACAGAATTATATAGTAGTAGAATGTTCAACAAAGGAAAACATGAAGCTTATTTGAAATCACGTTATCCAGAGCCCCAGACTAAAGCAACAGTCAACACTCAATAGATTATTTGAAATCTAAAGCAATATATATGGAATAAAAGAAGTATGTAACAGAAATTTGCCTTTCAACAGTCAACAGATGGGATTAAACGATGAAGCCTGAAAGATGGAGATGATTTCTGGGAAAGATGAAGATGAAGATGGAATAGACTTAGAATAAACTTTCAAACCCACTAAACAAAGAATCAAAGATGAAGATGAAATTTACCTTGCTGCCGTTGCTAAAATAAAGACGCCTGAAAGATGGAGATGGTTTCTAGAAAAGATGAAGATGGAGACGGTTTCTGGGAAAGATGAAGATGGAATAGACTCAGAATATACTTTCAAACCCACGAAACAAAGAATCAAAGAAGATGGAATTTACCTTGCTGTCGTTGCTTAAATGAAGGTTTCTGGGAAAGGAAGATTGTGAATTAATTATCGAGGAAGATTGGGAATTTCTGTTGGAAGTGGGAAGGAAGGAGACGACTTTGTGAAAACTGAGATGAGAATGAGATGTTAGGGTTAGAGAGGGAGGCCGATTAGGTTAACTTAACTATTTATACTGCCTTTTTTTTAATTGTTTAATGGGTCCGGTTTGGTTTGGCCCGGTTTCTGGGTCAAAATCGAAACCGAACCGGACCTGTTAACATTTATGGTTTTTTAAATCGGTTTAATCGGTTTTTAATTTCGGTTCGGTTTTTTTGGTCAATTTTTCTTCGGTTTTATCGGTTTTCTCGGTTAATCGATTATTTTGAACACCACTACGCTGATTAATGATGTGGGTGAGGTGTTTGATGAGATGGAGGGGATGAACAAGGTTATGTTAGGGTATTTTCTCCAACTGTTCGACAAAAGTCCTGACTCATAATCACCTTTGCTAGACTGTATTCAGCTGTGTGTTTCAGCTGCACAAAATGAATCATTGCTGGCTCAAGTACAAGATGATGAAAGAAAGAGAGTTGTTTTTCAGGTGAAACCTTATATCTGTTGAGGATTATTACAGAGACAATTTATTGCAGAGATAAATTAACTAGTTGCCGAATTAGGATTTCAATTTTAGTATCAGTTTTATCCGTATAAGAAAAACATTTTTATTAAAAAGAATAAATTTAAAAAAATACATGTCGATTAAAATTAATATGAAATAGATTTTTACATGTAAAATAAATAAAAAAATTATTTTATCTTCTATATAATCAAAACTTAAAACTCAATTACATGTCAGTTTAGTGCAAAAAGTAAAGTTTAGTATAAAAAGCAAAAATTACTTGGCTAACCAAATTATTTTTTCATCTTGGTTGTATAAAATATATAAGGTACCATAATAGCAATCGGTATTGAAGATAAAAAAAAAGTATTTAATTTTGAATTATTTGAATTTTTATTTGAAGCATATATTTTAAGGTGCTTGAACTATGTCTGAATTTTTATTTAAAGCATGAATTTTTTTAATTTATTTTAAAATTCCTTACAATCTGTTTTTACGATCCGAGTTTATTTTGTATTTTTCGTGCCGTGTCAAAATCATGATTTTAACAACCTTGGCCGCAACCTACTTCGATGAAGGAGATAATGTCTAGGTCTATGACTTAAAAAGGAGAGTCAGCCGAACAACACAAGGAAATGGTTCTCTAGAAGATTGCTACACTGGCTTACAAACTCTCTGGGTGAGAGATTGACCACAAACGCCCAAAACCCATGACATGCGAGGAGGAGATACAAAAATACAAGAAATTATTTCAAGAAGATCGAATTTATACCTTCTTCGATGGTTTAGGTGATCAATTTGATCAAGCCCGATGAGATATTCTTCAACAGACTCCTCTACCTTCGATTAAGCAAGCCTTTGCTCAAGTATGCAGAGAGAACACTAGACGAACCGTGATGATGGAGAAAGAAGCTAGAGATAGTTTCGGTTTACTAACAAAAGGCGGAGACAGGAACTAGGGTGAGATGAGAAGGGGAGGAATAAGGAACCTAAGACCTGGTGGCAACTACTCAAAACAGTATTTTGGCCCATCATCATCTAATAAACAGACCATTCGGCCCACACCTGGTCCTCACGGGCAGAATTCCAGCAGGCCATTTTTTTAAACCGAAAGCCCAAGATGGTGGGTGCACTCATTGTGGTGGGAATAAGCACACCAAAGATACGTGTTTTCAGCTACACGGATACCTAGAGCGGTGGTATGAACTTAAGGGGAAAAAAGACAAATATGACCACACAACATTCATTACTAATACAAATTCAAACATACGTGTGCCGCTCAAAACTCAACCTCAATCTACCATTCAAGACCCAGGTCTTATTGGTTCCATAAACTTGGTATCTCATGATGAACATGTAAACAATTGGATTATTGACTTAGGGGCGACAGATCACATGACCTATGATCCTAATGACTTTAAAATAAAGACAATTCCTCGACGGTAGGCTATATCAAACGCTAATGGTGATATATATATCCAATAACAGGGGGGAACAATGGAATTATCCACCACATTCACTCTCCCTAATACTCGTTTTGTTCCTTCACTCTCCACTAAACTATTATAATTAGGTCAAGTGACAGAAGATTTAAATTGTTGTGTATTAATGTACTCCTCATTTTGTTTGTTTCAGGATGTTCTCACGAAAAAGATTTTTGATCGTGGTACTAAGAGAGGGGGTCATATTATGTGGATGATTTAGACCTTGGTAAAGTTTATTCTACTCAATCATCACAACGGCAAGGACAAGACATCTGGTTATGGCATTATTGGTTAGGGCATCCATCATTCAGCTATTTATAACATTTGTTTCCCACTTTTATTTGGCAATGTGCTGCTCTATAGTTTTAAATGCAAGGATTGTATATGAGGTAAGAGTCATCAAACAAATTACCCCATCAGTCATAATAAAAGTAATGCACCATTTGAGATTATTCACTCTGATTTATGGGGTCTTGCACCTATTACGACTACTGCTAGCTTTAGATGGTTTATCACTTTTATTGATGATTGCACACGAGTTTCTTGGGTTTATATGTTAAGATATAAGAAGGATGTTCTACCAGTTTTTCATAAATTTGTCACCATGGTACAAACTCAGTTCTCTATGAGCATTAAAACTCTTCGATCTGATAATAGAGATGAATATATTGGTCAAGAGTTTAGACAATTTTATGATAACAAGGGCATCATACATGAGATTACATGTCCATATACTCCTCAATAGAATGGAATTGCCAAACGAAGAAATAGACACATACTAGAGATAGTACGGACAATTATAGGAGCTACTCATATGCCTCAACGATTCTGGCCTGATGCCATACATACATCTGTGTATCTTCTCAACCGCATGCCATTCCGAGTACTTGATTTTCACACACCACTACAGACATTGGAATGGTATGTTCCACTACCTCCAACATTAAACCTACCTCCAGAACCACTATATTTAATTTTACATGTACATTGTAAAATTAATTATCGAAATTGTAACAGTCTCAAATTGTAAACTCAAAATATATGATATATATTCGTAGTTACCAAATTTTATATATATATATATATTTCTTGAAATTTCGGCAGAGTTTCCTTTGTATTCCTTAGATACCAAGTTATCAACTCAATCATTTCTCAACCTGTAACATCAATCACAATATTGGTCCCATCATTTGGACTTCAAAAACTCAAGCATATTTTAATATCTCAATTCTATTTTCTTTTGAACGCTATAATAAAACTAATAAATTCTTAACATGCATCGTCTCTTTTTTTTTAAGTATTTGTGCTCAAATATATACACAACCGACCATAATTCAACTTAATAATAATAATAACATTATAAATTACATCTTACACAAGATAATAAGTTAAACATTACATTTTTAGATATGGAAGTATATTACAACAAAATATTAGTTCTTCCAATTACATTAATCCCATAACAAAATTATTTATCCAAGCATCTACTTTCCAGATCGAGGGTGCGATGTACCTAAAAACATTATCGCATGAAACATAATTAAAACAATTGCACATTTCAATAAGTAATTGATTAAGGACTAATCATTCATATACATTAAAGTGACTTTCATATCATAGAATAAATTGGCTTATTTTCTTTTTAAAGTTTCTAATTTCATAAATTCTCTTCTAGACATAGGGATAAATCTACTAAAATAAAAATATCAAGAGTGTCTCCTACAAACTAGCATATTTAACTTCAAAGTTTTACAATTAATCTATTTTACATCAAGTGATTATCCCATTAATTTGTAAATAATTTTCTTAACATGGCCATTCAACTAGGAATAAATTCCAGTAATCAGAAAATGATCTTCAAGGCTTGTCCATTCAATAGGATATTATTTCCAGTAACTGCCCATTCACCAGGGCATTATTTCCAGTAACCAGGATATAATTTTTCAAGGCTTGCTCATTCACTAGGGCATTATTCCTAGTAACCAGGAAATAATTTTTCAAGGCTTACCCATTCAATAGGACATTATTTCCAGTAACTGCCCATTCACCAGGGCATTATTTCCAGTAACCAGGAAATAAGTTTTCAAGGCTTGCCCATTCACCAGGGCATTATTCCCAGTAACCAGGAAATAATTTTCAAAGCTTGCCCAATCATAATTCATACTTTCTAACATGGTTCAAACATAATTTGCATCATTCCTATAAATTATAACATAAATCCACAATTTCACATAATCATAATTTTGCATAATCCTTCATCAAACATAAAATTAAAGGAATTAATCATTTGGAGCATGTTATTTACCTCACTTTGATAAGGATTTAAGGAAAGAATGCAAGAAAAATCAAGTTTTCTTCTTCTCCCTCTTCAAACCCTAGCTTGAAATCCTTCCTTCAATGCACTCACCACCTTAAAATCAACCCCCTCTTGATGTTTAATTAAGTTAATCACTCTAATTACTCACTTTAATTAGTGAAATCAATGAGAATTTAAGTAGAAAAATTACACAATTCTTCCCCCTCTCTTTGTTTAAAGCTCACGGCTAAAAGAGAAAAAATGGAGCATTTATAGTCTAACTTTTACTTATTTACACATTGGCCCTCATTTCTTCTCATTTCTATTTTTGTCACTCAACTCTTCTTTTTACTCAATTCTCACCTTAACATCTTATATTTTATTCTATTGTATCCAATTACAATATTTGAAATCCTTTTATTTAATCTATTCGGTACTTTTTTTATTTTACTCAAATTATAATTTAGCGGGTTTTCACATTCTCCTCCCCTAAAAAGAAATTTTGTCCTCAAAATTGAACCTCATACCTGAATCTAGAAATAATTTGGGGTGTTTCTGTCTCATTTGAGATTCTTTTTGCCAAGTCACCTCCTCGATTTGGGAATTCCTCCACAATATCTTGATAATTGGAATCTTCTTATTTCTCAATTCCTTCACACTATAATCTAAGACTTTCACTGGCTTCATTTTCAATGTTAAATTCTCATCAATTTCCAAAGGAATTTGAGGTAAAGACCTGAGATGGATCCACTTCAACCTTTCTTAACAGAGAGACATGAAACATATCATGGATTTTGGCCAGATGTGGAGGTAGAGCCAATCTATAAGCCATGGGCCCAATCTTTTTGGTGACCTCAAAAGGCCCAACGTACCTCGGCGCCAATTTCCCTTTCAAGCCAAATCTTAACACCTGTTTCCATGAGGCGACTTTCAAAAATACTTTGTCACCAATTTCAAACTCTAGGGGTCTTCTCCTATTATCCACATAACTCTTCTGCCTATCCTGAGTTGCTTTCATTATATTATTTATGATCTTTATCTTCTCAAAGGTAATCTGTATCAGCTCTGGTCCAATTAGTTGTCTATCCCCTACTTCTTCCCAGCATACTAGCGTCTGACATCTTCTACCGTATAAGGCTTCATAGGGAGCCATTCCTATTGTAGCCTGGTTGCTGTTGTTGTAAGTGAATTCTACTAACGGTAGGTGATCTTCCCAATTTCCTCCAAACTCCAATATACAGGCTCTTAGTAAATCCTCTAATATTTGAATAGTCCTTTCAGATTGACCATCAGTCTGAGGATGAAAAGCTGTGCTTAAATTCAACTTCGTTCCGAGAGCCTGTTGAGCACTTGGCAATAATCGAGAGGTAAACCTTGGATCTCGATCTGAAACTATTGACATTGGCACACCGTGTAACCTTACAACTTCATCCACATATAATTTTGCCAATTTCTCCACTGAGTCTGCCATTTTCATTGCCAAAAAGAGTGCAGATTTAGTCAATCGATCCACAATGACCCAAATAGCATCACTTCCTTTTTTTCCTCTCGGTAATCCAGATACAAAGTCAATCGTGATATTTTTCCACTTCCACTCAGGTATCAATAATGGTTGTACAAACCCAGTTGGTTTTTGGTGTTCCATCTTTACTTGTTGGCAAATCTCACACTTTGCCACATATTCAGCCACTTCTTTCTTCATATTCGGCCACCAATAGAAATCTTTTAAATCCCAGTATATTTTAGTACTTCCAGGGTGTGTTGCAAATCTAAACTCGTGGGCCTCCTGTAAAACTTCCCTTTTCAGCGGTTGATCATCTGGTAAGTACATTCGTCTTCCAAGGACTACCATTCCAACTTTCTGAATTTGAAATGACGTCTCGATTCCTGACTTCACCTTTTCTCTTATCCTACAAACTTCCAGATCTTCTTGCTGAGCTTCTAGTACCCTGTCCTAGAGTGTTGACCTTACTCTTAATTGGGCCACTAATGACTCATCCGGTCCCGCGTCTACTTGAGCATCAATCTTTCTTAATTCTAGCAATTCTTTTTCATCCCAATCCTCCCACTGAGCATCAACTGTCTTGACCTTGCGAATAAGAGCATCTGCGACTACATTTGCTCTCCCCGGATGATAATTGATTACACAATCATAATCTTTTATCAATTCCACCCAGCGTCTTTGCCACATATTCAATTCCTTCTGTGTCATTAGATACCTCAAACTCTTATGATCCGTGAATATCTGAACCCGAGACCCATATAAATAGTGCCTCCATACTCTTAAGGCAAACACCATAGCAACTAATTCTAAATCATGCACCAGGTAATTGATCTCGTGAGCCTTTAACTATCTTGAGGCATACGCAATTACTTTACCGTGTTGCATCAATACACACCCTAGTCCCTTCTTCGATGCATCACTATAGACCACTAATCCTTCAGTTCCTAATGGGAGTGTTAACACCGGTGCAATAGTGAGTCTTTTTTTCAGTTCTTAGAAGCTTTCTTCGCATTCCTAAGTCCACTCCCACTTTGTCTCTTTTCGAGTCAACCGAGTCATAGGAATAGCTATGGTAGAAAATCCCTCAATAAATCTTCGATAGTTCCCTGCTAATCCAAGGAAACTATGAATTTCAGTGATATTGGTAGGTCTTTCCCATTTCAATACTACTTCAACTTTTCTAAGATCCACCGATATTCCTTCAGCCGATATAATATGTCCTAGAAAAATCACTTCTTTTAGCCAGAATTTACACTTGCTAAGTTTGGCATATAGTCGATGCTCCCTTAAGGTCATCAATACCTGTCTTAGATGTTGTTCATGCTCCAAATATGACTTTGAATAAACTAAGATGTCGTCTATGAATACCACCACAAACTTGTCTAAGTATGGTCGGAAGACCCTGTTCATCAAATCCATGAACACAGCCGGTGCATTTGTTAGCCCAAACGGCATTACTAAGAACTCGTAATGTCCATACCGAGTTCTGAAAGCGGTTTTTGCTACATCTAGTTCCTTAATGCTGAACCGATAGTATCCCGACCTCAGATCTATTTTCAAAAACACTCTTTCCCCCTTTAGCTAATCAAACAAATCATCTATCCGTGGGAGCGGATATTTGTTCTTTATTGTTACTCTATTCAACTGCCTATAATCTATACAAAACCGAAGGGTCCCGTCCTTTTTCTTCACAAATAGCACAGGAGCTCCCCAAGGTGAATTACTCGGACGAATAAACCCTTTATTTAGTAATTCCTGTAGTTGGATCTTCAGTTCGGCCAACTCGGCTAGCGCCATCCTATACGGTGATTGGGCTATCGGAGACATACCAAGCAGTACATCAATAGTGACCTCCACTTCTCTCTCTAGGGGGACTCCTAGTAGTTTATTTGGAAATACATCAGGAAATTCCCTGACTATTGGAACATTTGACACTTGAATATCTGCCATTTTAGTCTCTAAGACATAGGCAAGGTAAGCCTCACGCCCCTTTTTTATCATTTTCCTAGCGGTCATAGCTAAGATAATACAGTTTGGGATGACATTTCTCTCCCTCCTAAACACTATCTTCTTACCATCTGGCCCTTGAAGAGTTACTGTTTTTGTGAAACAGTCCACTTGAGCTTTATTCATACTTAGCCAGTCCATTCCCAAGATGACATCAAAATCATGTAATTCTAGTGGTAATAAATCTACTTTTAATTCATAACCACCTATATTAATCTGGACCCCCTTATACATATGATCAACATTCACAGTTTCACTTAATGGAGTGCTTATAATAAACCCATTTTCTATTCTACAAGGATTTTTCCCTAATCCCCCCACAAGTTTATTTGCAACAAATGAGTGTGTGGCACCCAAATCAAACAATACATGAACTGACAGAGAATTTAACTGCAATGTACCTGCCACTACGTCATAAACGGCCCTAGTCTCCTCCTGGGTCATGTAGTATACTCTACCTTGGGTTCGGCCCCCCCGTATTCTGTCACCCTGCGCATGAGTTCGGCTTCTACTGCCGCTGGCCCCTGATAAAACCTGTTTGGCTGGTCTATTCATGGTAGCAGACTGCTGCTAACTCTGAGCTTGCTGCTGATTTTGGGTGATTTTAGTCCTACGGGAGCAATCTCTTCGGAAGTGCCCTTGACCCCCGCAATAATAACAGCCTCGGCCTAAGTGCCGGTAGTCCCTCCACATGTGCTCACCTCGGCATATATAACACCGCCCTGGTTTTGCAGAACAGTCCCTTGGATGCCTTTGCCCACAGTGAACACACAAGGGATAAGTGATCGTTCTCTGCTCTAACACTCCTATAGAAAAATTACCCCTAAGATTTGGTTGTCCTCCTGTCGACCCCACCTCAGTAGTTTGAACTGATGCAACTGATGCACCTCCCACCTTTTTAAACTGGTTGTACTGTCCTTTCCCCTTTTTTAAGAAAGGGGGTCTGTTATGGGTGTACTCTATATCCTTTCGTTTACCTAAACCATGCTAGCCTTGTTGGCCCTCTTTCATACAAGCTTCCAGGGCCTCAACTGCTTCAACAAGATCTCTAGTGGTCTCGAACTTAAATGTAATCAACCCTTGTCTCAACTCTTGCCGCAATCCATCCCTCAACCTTTCCACTCTATATTGCTCACCAAGGACATAATGCGAGGCAAACATGGAGAGGTCATGAAAACTCCTCTCATAATCAAGTACTGACATGTCTCCTTGCCTTAGGGCCAGAAATTCCTGTTCCTTAATTTTCTGATGATAGGAGGAGTAAAACTGATGTTCAAACTGCATTTTAAACTCAGCCCAAGTCCAGGATCCAGCGGGTCTCCTCGATCTCACTATATCCCACTAGGACCGTGCCCTATCAGAAAGCAAATGAGCGACACAGTTCACTTGCAAGCCCTCTGTTACCTGCATCTGATCCAGAGTATCCTCAATTGTACGAAGCCATCTTCCTGCTATCTCGGCGTCTGGTTCACCTAAAAAGGGCTCGCACCCAAGTTCTCTCATGCTTTTTACAATCCGCACTAATATGACCACATTATCAGCTTTTGTCATAGCCGTTGGAGCTGCTTGTACTACTGGAGATATTGGGATTGTCGGGGCCGAGGCACCAGGCATTGCCTCAATCACTGCTCTCACTATCTGAGCTATGAACAAAGGGTCGACATGTGGTGTAGGAACCGCTGCAAGTGCTGGAGTCGAAGCTGGAGCTATAACTGGAGGCACGACTTCCTGTCTCTGCTGGTCTGAACCCTCGAGTTGTAACCCCTCAGTCTGTCTCAAGTCGGTGTCATGAATGAGTCCAGTCGACTCTCCCAGTCTTGACTGCTGAGGCTCTAGGGGCATATGAGAGGCAGTATCCTCCAATGGATCATCTCCTTGTCTCTCCTTAAACCCTTCTCTAGTCATTGTACCCTTCCTTGTGCGAACCATCCTGGTACAAGTCAAAAATTTATTAAACCCTCTTTTTTTTGTTTTTTTTTTTCCATTCCTGAACCCAAGCCAGGGCTCTGATACCAACTGTAACAGTCTCAAATTGTAAACTCAAAATATATGATATATATTCGTAGTTACCAAATTATATATATATATATATATATATATATATATTTCCCGAAATTTCAGCTGAGTTTCCTTTGTATTCTTTAGATACCAAGTTATCGACTCAATCATTTCTCAACCTGTAACATCAATCATAATATTCGTCCCATCATTTGGACTTCAAAAACTCAAGCATATTTTAATATCTCAATTCTATTTTCTATAGAACACTATAATAAAACTAATAAATTTTTAACATGCATCGTCTCTCTTTTTTTTTTAAGTATTTGTGCTCAAATATATACACAACCAACCATAATTCAACTTAATAATAATAATAACATTATAAATTACATCTTACACAAGATAATAAGTTAAACATTACATTTTTAGATATGGAAGTATATTACAACAAAATATTAGTTCTTCCAATTACATTAATCCCATAACAAAATTATTTATCCAAGCATCTACTTTCCAGATCGAGGGTGCGATGTACCTAAAAACATTATCGCATGAAACATAATTAAAACAATTGCACATTTCAATAAGTAATTGATTAAGGACTAATCATTCATATACATTAAAGTGACTTTCATATCATAGAATAAATTGGCTTATTTTCTTTTTGAAGTTTCTAATTTCATAAATTCTCTTCTAGACATAGGGATAAATCTACTAAAATAAAAATATCAAGAGTGTCTCCTACAAACCAGCATATTTAAGTTCAAAGTTTTACAATTAATCTATTTTACATCGAGTGATTATCCCATTAATTTGTAAATTAATTTTCTTAACATGGCCATTCAACCAGGCATAAATTCCAATAATCAGAAAATGATCTTCAATGCTTGCCCATTCAACAGGACATTATTTCCAGTAACTGCCCATTCACCAGGACATTATTTCCAGTAACCAGGATATAATTTTTCAAGGCTTGCCCATTCACCGGGGCATTATTCCCAGTAACCAGGAAATAATTTTCAAGGCTTCCCAATCATAATTCATACTTTCTAACATGGTTCAAACATAATTTGCATCATTCCTATAAATTATAACATAAATCCACAATTTCACATAATCATAATTTTGCATAATCCTTCATCAAACATAAAATTAAAGGAATTAATCATTTGGAGCATGTTATTTACCTCACTTTGATAAGGATTTAAGGAAAGAATGCAAGAAAAATCAAGTTTTATTCTTCTCCCTCTTCAAACCCTAGCTTAAAATCCTTCCTTCAATGCACTTGAAATCCTTCCTTCAATGCACTCACCACCTTAAAATCAACCCCCATTTGATGTTTAATTAAGTTAATCACTATAATTACTCACTTTAATTAGTGAAATCAATGAGAATTTAAGTAGAAAAATCGCACAATTCTTCCCCCTCTCTTTGTTTAAAGCTCACGGCTAAAAGAGAAAAAATGGAGCATTTATAGTTTAACTTTTACTTATTTACACATTCACCCTCATTTCTTCTCATTTCTATTTTTGTCACTCAACTCTTCTTTTTACTCAATTCTTGCCTTAACATCTTATATTTTATTCTATTGTATCCAATTACAATACTTGAAATCCTTTTATTTAATCTATTCGGTACTTTATTTATTTTACTCAAATTATAATTTAGCGAGTTTTAATAAAAAATAACTACTATTAATAAACTAATTTTTAGCAAAATCACTATATTTAATTAATATGAAACTAAAAATGTGTCTATAAATTTTAAAAGTGAAAATTGAATAATATATAAATTATGTACCACATAAAATAAACCATAGTGAAGTAGATGAAAATAAATCCATGTTTGAAGATAAATAAAATAAGTCTTAATTTAAGTTTTGCATTTCAAATTAATAAATTTTTTATTTAAATCAATAATTTATACTTATGAAATCTAAAATCTTATCAAACATTATCTTCTTTTTCTAAAAAATATTTGTATCCCTATTTCCATTCTTGATCAATTGAATGTAATTAACTTGTTCATATTTGTTATTTGATTCTTTCAATATGTCTTTTATGAACTTTGTTTTTAAAAAAAAAATCAAGAGTTTATATGTGTTTTTCTTAATTTAAATAGTATTTGTATAATTAAGGCTCATATAAAATATATATTATAACATCCATTAACTCTATACTAAAAGTAATGAAAGGTGCTTCACTGTTTATATGAAAAAGCTCCTCTCACCTTTTTTTGTGTTATTTTGTTAAATTTTATCTTCATATTTTTTTTAATTAAATTCTTTTACGACCCAATTTCACTACAAGATTTCACAGTTTTACCGACGGAAAAATTCCGTCGGTGTGTGATTAGAAGTTCGTCGGTGATTTTTTTACCGACGTCATCACCGACGGATTACGTTCGTCGGCTTTCCCTTCGTCGGTGATTCCCCCTTCCGTCACTATATTGGTCGGAAAAACAAAAAAAACCATTTGCCGAAGGTTTTACAGACGGATTTTTAGTCCGTCGGTATATTGTGATTGACCGACGAAAAATAACCGTCGGTAAATCTGTCGATGAGTGTATAAAATACCGACAGAATATGTCCGTCTGTAAATTCATCGGTAATTGTGGAAGCTACTGTTAAATGCCGACGGATTAAGTCCGTCGGTAAGTCTGTCGGTGAGTGTTTAAAATACCGACCGAATTCATCCGTCGGTAAAATCCTTGGTAATAGTTTTTTTCTTAATTTGTTTTTAAAAAATTATTTAGGATATATAATATAAAACTATATAAATTAATTGTAATACAAACCAATTATGCAAATAAAATTTATATTAAACATAAAAAAACAAAGTTAAATAATATTCATTACAAACTGAATATGTTTTAAGAAAAATATTAAATGAAGTTTTAAAGGTAAATAATGTTGATTACAAATTAATATAAAGATGATGGAGCTGGAGGAGGAGGAGGAGATCCTGGCGGAGGCTGGTGGTTATACGGCCAAAAAGGATTAGGCGCACATGTTCCACTATTTGACAAGTTCATAATCATTGCGTGAAGCTGTTCATAAGCCGCTTTTTGTTGTTCATGAGCCGCTTCATACTCCGCTTTTTGTTGTGCTTGAGACTCTTTGAGTTGCTCAGACTCCGCTCTTTGTTCCGCTCTTTGTTGTGCATGAGACGCTTTGAGTTCTGCGTACTCCGCTTTTAGGTTATCGTATTTCTCGGTGAGCTGAGCCGTGTGTTGCTGCAAGGCCATGAACTTCTTAGATTGAGAGCTCGATATTGATTGAGAACTCCCAACGGTTGAAACACTACGGGTCGACCGCAAGTTGTCGGCCGTAGTGTTGAAGAGCCCGTAAACCCGATTTTTATCGGGTCCACCTGACAAGCCAACCTCCATCCACAAATCCGGATCGAATTCCGGATGGGTCAAAATATCGTCCCCATATCTCTCCCTCACCGATTATTATAGGTGTCCTGAAAATAAAAAAAAAAAGTAATCATCATATTCAATAAAATAAACATAATAACTTACAAAACAAAATGGTTGAACAAACATACCACGAAATGTTGAGCACGGTTATCAACGAACTATTGTGCCCCTTTCTAGAGGTCTTGACTCCGCACGTGCGTCTCCACAAACAGCTCCATCGGGCTCGGCTTACGTCCAAGAGACGCAGCCTATAATGAAAAAAGATATATTAACAACTGAATTTAACGATATATTTAATTTAAATTAATCTTACCATCCATTTCGCATGTGCAGCAAACGGAACGGAGCCGCCAGTGTGCGTTGTCACCCCGCCATGAATTGACCTATTCCGGTTGCTAACACCGGACTGTGAGCGTCGTGTGAACCGCTCAGATGTCACGTGCTCAAGATAGTGCGGCCATATATCTTCCGGGATGTATATCGGTTTGAAATCCCTCCAAACCACAACGTCGTCCAGCCTTGGAAACCCCTATCCCTCGCGGTTTTTTTTCCTTTTTTCTGTGCTTCATACCAAAAATCACGCAACCAAAAATTACATTTCAAAACATAAATTTTTGTCTTAAAAAAATCCTGTATTGTTTTCGATCTTACCTAATTGCCTCGTGATTTTCCCACACCCTCCTCACAACAGTGTTATGCTCAATGTCCCAGCAGAATTTGTGCTGTGTATAAATTAACAAGTTTAAATAAAAATAATAATTTATTTACAATTATATTAATAAGCTGAAAATTATAAATTAATACCAACCTCAATCCTGTTAAACCATGCATTGATTTGAGGCATCCATTCAGGATGCTTGGATATCTGACTCCATTGAAACAATGGAATCTCCATCGATGATTTAAACGCCGATGATATTACTCGGGCGGCTTCAATGTTTGTGAACCTGAAAATAAATGAAATAAATTCAATAGTGATTACTTCATAAATTATGTTGTAATTTTTTTTTACAAAAACTAAAACCTTAACAAACTTACATTGAAAGGTCATCCTTCCACTGTGCCTCGTACTTGCGGGTAAATTGATTCCGCTGCGAAGGCACGCCGCCTCTGCGCTGTGAAGTACCGTTGGAAGAGGC
>Ga0325410_1004717_pt1 | contig 15186 bp, 14 predicted proteins | sample PopdelMetagenome_16_FD_206182 | JGI IMG/M metagenome (GOLD analysis project Ga0325410, IMG submission 206182) | Populus deltoides microbial communities from Bellville, Georgia, United States - Xylem-PdIQD-R3 | ecosystem: Host-associated > Plants > Phyllosphere > Stem > Wood/Secondary xylem...
CCACTTATTCTTGGAGGGGATACCGAGATGCTTTGTTCACTATCTTGGAATCATGGTTTTGGTCGTTGAATGACGCCACACACATTGTCTGAAAGCAGCGAATACCATTTACATATTTTCATTTTTTTATTTACTAAATTATTTTATTGTCTTCAATGACACCCAATAACTATCAAATCACCATATTGAAATGACAAAAGAACCTCGAGTCAAAGATATTTTGTTTTTCAATTTCCAAGTGTAATGAAGTAACTTGTTCAAAAATTAAATCAAAGACTAAAAAGTTGATTGACTTGAATTTTTTTTTTTTGTTTTTCAAAGACAATTAAGTAATCATATTGTGTAAAGATAATATAAAAATATTGTCTAACTCTTTTTTTTCTAGTAATAACCAATATGTCATGTGAAATAGACTATCTTACCCTTAAATCCAAGCCTTCTTGTTAGTTTGCTCGTCAAAAAATAAAATTAATATTTTATTGTGTGAATTCATAGTAAAATGCTTATGTCATATAATATAATGGCAATTTGCTTTATTTGTATGCTTTTTAATTTCCTCTCATTTTGCATAATTTATTTAGTATTTTCTTAATATAGAATATTTTGCGCGTGGGTGATAATTAAAACTCGAGTGCACCTTCATTAATTACATGAGAATAAAGATAATGAATTTTAAATGAATATTTACCAAATCCAAATTAGTATATAAAAAAAAAAAACAGATTAACAAGATCTCAATCGAATTTTTGCTCAAAAAAACTTAAATTGTATCATATAAATCTAATAAATATTCTTAAATACAAGTATCCCGTATAACAAGATTAGTAATTTTTTTTATTACTAATCTTAATCAGTAAAATTGCATTTCATATTAAAAAAATATTGAAGTAATGCTTTTTGATGATCTGATTTAATATTACTAATTTTTGACGATATCAAACATATATTCTAGGAGGTAGACTATGGATGCCAAATTCTGTATCAATTTACCATTTCAATAGTAATGGAGGTTTGGTGCCCCTTTGATTTTTTCAAAGCCAAAGAAAGGCTCTTCCGTGGCCATTTTGGATTCTACTCATGATGCAAAGTCCAAGTAAGTTACCCTTGTAGATGTGATCAACATGATCAGCTTTGGTGAATTCTAACCTGTGCTTATGGTGCTCCCTACACTCAGGAAACACTGCTCACACAGCTAAACTAGAGAGAAACTAGCTACTTGGATCGTGTTCGTCGTCGGTTGAATAAAAAACTAGGTTGATCAGCGATTCGAGTTAATTTAGATTAAATCTTGTTGATTTTTTTTTTATTTTATTTCAAAATAAGATTGTTTTGATTTTATTTTTATTTTTATGGCGTAACCTCAGTTTACTTGTTTTGACCCGCCGTAAATGGTGCTTTAACACAGCTATGAAAAACAACACTATTCATCAATGCAAATTTTATTTCCCATTTATGACAATCACGCCACTTTTGCTTCCAGAAGTCACCTAACTCTATAATCCACATTCATACCTACTTATTATTCCACGTCTTCTTCTTCTCTTCTTCTCTCCATAATTTAATTTCCTAATTTAATAGAACAAATTTATTTTATTAATTTATCAGATTTAATCCTCTCCGTTTCTCTTCTCTGATCCCTCAAAATCCCAAGACTTTTTGGGGTCTGCAGGGATGGATTCGGAGGATGATATGATGGACGCGAACGATGTCGAATCAGTTGATGATGGTTTCTTTAGTGGTGAGATAGAAGATGATGATTACAGTGATGGTGATTATTATGATAATGATGATGTTGATGATGATGGTGGTGGCCCTGACTATGATTTCATGGCTGAAGCTGTAGACGATACCGATGACTTGTCCTTCCGCTTTCAGGCAATCTTTGAATTTTGATTTTGGTGATTTTAGAGATAAAGTGTGTGGGTTTTTAGTGCTGAAGTTAATTGCTTTATAGTACTTAAGATGATGTGTAGGTTTAGGTAGGATAATTTTGTGGGTTCAAGAAATAAATACTGGGTATTTAGGTTGTGATAGTGGAGGGATGCTGCAGTTGAGGATAGCTTGGGTTGTGTTGTCATGTTGCTTTGCTCAGGGTCTGTTTGATTGAAGAGGAAATTTGAGGGAAATATAGGAAATGAGTGGATGAAGGGATGTGCATGCGCGGCGTGATTGAAAAATTGGTTGGTTGATGAGAGGATACAGAATTTAGTTTGTTAAATTAGCTGAGTTTTGATTATTATGAGGATGATATGAATATTTGATAAATAATTTCGCTTCATGATTTTGGGTTATAATAGGAGAAACTTGCACCTAGCCAAAGCTAGTATTTAGGACTTGAGAAATGAATAGATTTGAGGCATCTTTTTGCTTAAATTTCACGGAAGAGATGCGGAAAATGAACCAGTGAAATGTGAATTGCACATAACTTGTTAGCTCTGGTGATTAAGTATGAATAGTGAACTCAGTCTGCTTAAGCCACGTTGTGGTATTTGGTTTGGTTGCAATTTCCTACTTTACTAATATTGATTTAGGTGTAGGAGGCCATCTTTAGATGTGCATCTGTTTTCTGGCTAAATTAAAAATGGGAAGAAAGTTGTGTTTTCTCTTCTTTTATTGCTTTTCCTCACTACAGAAACAGAGAATTTGGTTATTGTTTTCCTTTCCCCCAAATTTGTGTGAAATGAATATGGTTTTAAATTATTTTCTATAATGTTACACATGTCTTGATCTTGTAGTTATGCTTCCATTTTTTAATGTTTTTTTTTTCACCGACCAACTTAGCTTAACCATAGAGAGTTACCAAGGATATTGATTTAACTAGCCAGGCTTTATTTTTCATAATGTAATGAGGGACTATGCTTTTTAGGTGTTGGAGATGGTAGCCTGTCCATTTCAGTATGGTTGTTTTTGGTAAGGGTTTCTAGAGACTTCCCCTAAGTATTTTGTGTTGTTTGTGATATCCTGATATCCTAGAGGGTTCAGTTGCTTCTATTCCATGTTTCGAAACTGCTATGAATGGCTTCATTAGGATCCAAACTTGTGTATGTTAACAGCAGTTCTAGACTTAAAAGTCTTGGCACTTTTAAAAAGCTTGATCTTTGCAAATTAATTCTGTTACCATTGATTGAATTTCCTTGATTTACACAATTTTCTTGGCAACTGAACTGTAACACACTGTGTATCTAAATCTGTTGAACCAGAAAAAAAAAATTCTTTAGGGGTTTTGGAGTATCAATCCCTAAAGTTCGAAAGTTAAAATTGTTGCTTGTTTCTAATAGCTCTTGGTTTTGATTTTTCTTTATTTCTTTATTTACTCGCTTCTAATATTTTGAATGTGTTTTCTGTTTCAGCAAAGTTATACAGTCTTGAAGGAAGAAGATATACTTAATCGTCAAGAAGATGACGTAACAAGAGTGTCTACTGTCCTTTCCATAACAAGAGTTGCGGCAAGTATCTTACTCCGACATTATAATTGGTAAGTTAGCAGACCTTTTCTCGTTTGTTTGTTTTTATGGTTAATTTGTAAGGGTGTAGACAATTGCTTCACAGCACATGTGAACTATTGTTTACAAGTAACCAGTGAATTACCTGTGGAAAATAATTATGGAAACTTCTGCGTATTGCATCATCATATGAAAATGCTGCACCGTAGAAACGCTTCTTTTATCGTGGTGTCCTTATGAAATTCAGCATTGCAGGAGTGTTAGCAAAGTGCATGATGCATGGTTTGCTGATGAAGATGCTGTCCGGAAATCTGTTGGCTTGCTAGACAAGCAAGTAGTTCAGTTTTCTAATGCTCGAGAAGTAAGTGCTCTAGCTATATGAATTTGTGTGTTGAATTGATTTCTACAGCTTTGTTGTTGCCACTGTTTGTGTGTCTGCTACTTACACTGGTTGCTTTTATGGCCAGATTACTTGTGGAATTTGTTTTGAATCCATTCCATCTGATAAGATTATTTCTGCTGCTTGTGGCCATCCTTTCTGTAATACATGCTGGTCAGGTAAATTTCATTCCTTTTTTTTGGGGATGGTGAAGCTTCATGCTGAGATTTAAATTTCCGTTATGGATCAATTTCATCTGTGATTTTCAAAGCTTTTTGCATGGACTCCTTTCTTATGCTTTGTTCCAACAGTACATGCTTTGAAGTTTTGCTGGATTTAACACTAAATTTTGAAAGAAGTAGAGGAAGAAGGGGTAGGGGTAGGGTAAGTAAAGGTGGGAAATAGTGATCCTCCCCTTAATTAAATTTGTTGAGGAATTTAATGTACTTTCTCCCTGTTAAATGATAGGATGTCTATGGAAGTTCAATTTCAAAAGCCTAAAGAGAGGAGATGGTTGATTGATTATAATTGGAAAAAGAAGAGTTGTAAAATTATAAACTCAATTTCTCTCTTGTTAACACTCCAGTTTTGCAATATTGGAATATTTTACAATCTAGAGGCATGGGTTATGGAAAACCCTCCAATCTCCTCCAGTTCTTTCTTTTCATCTTATAAAAATAATCCCGACACAAAATTGAAGGGTTCATTTCTCCATGTTGCCCTCTGTTTTCCCATTGAAGAACAATGTAAATACTTTGGTCTTGTTATTTTTGGATTTGTTGTCTATTATCATGTACTTTGTACGATGTATATCTGTCTGCAATAATTGTCCTTCTGTTTCCCCTTCAATATGTTATTACTTTGTAAGAAAAGAACTTGCTTTGATTGCAGCAAGTTTTGCACATATCTTGTTTATTACTCTGTCTGCTGGAACATGTGTGCAATTGATAAACTTGAACATTTCATTGCTATTTTGATTAGTTTTTGCTTTTTCCTTGCCTTCCTATTATTCCCTATTGATTTTTTGCTATCTTTTGCTCACTGTGGCAGGTTACATTAGCACAACCATTAATGATGGTCCTGGATGTTTGATGCTAAGATGCCCTGATCCATCTTGTCGAGCTGCTGTTGGTCAAGACATGATCAATTTGTTAGCACCTGGTGGAGATAAGGAGAAATACTCTCGGTACCTCCTTAGGTCCTATATTGAAGACAACAGAAAGGTGTGCCCGTGATATGGAACCTCGATATCTTGTTTCTGTATTTGTTATAATTCTCTGTTTGAAGTTTTCACTTACAGTGAGTTGGGTCATCCCTTCTTCCACCAAATATCAGGACTCAAATTTGGTGAAAATTACAATACATTACTGTACAATTCATTCTGCCCCCCATTCCCCGTTTATGAGTTGCCTATTATTCTGACCACCTTTATGGTGCTGTGCGGTCTGTGCAATCGTTTGGTGTATTTGGCTAGAGAGGGATCCTAGGATTTCCAAGGATCAGTTTATGTCTGCACAGTTGATGGGGGACAGAATAGTGTTTCTTACTTCATTATAGTCATGCTTCAGGCTCTTTTAGAGTTGGTTCTGTAGCTGGCTTTCAGCAAGATTGGGATGCTTTATTATCATAGTTTTGCTACCCATTTCTTGGTTTGGAGGACAGCATATTCTCCCAACTGTTTCTGCATATTTCTTCTTTTCATTAATAAAATCTTCTGTGATCTAGAAAAAAAATTATTCTAACCCCCTATCCTTTTTATTTACTTTCAGACCAAGTGGTGTCCTGCTCCAGGATGCGAGTATGCAATTGATTTTGCTGCTGGTAGTGGAAGTTTTGATGTTTCCTGCCTTTGCTCACATAGCTTTTGCTGGAATGTGAGCATATTCTTCATGTTGATAGTGTCACCGTATTACATTCTGTAGAAATTAACTGTCGTGTAGTGATTGGTAATTGCCATTGGATAATTGCAGTGTGCAGAGGAAGCTCATCGTCCAGTGGACTGTGGAACGGTGACAAAGTGGATTTTGAAGAACAGCGCTGAGTCTGAAAACATGAATTGGTAGAAAATTTATATATGCGTCAAAAACTATATATTGTGATTATGCCATGATAAATACTTATTTGCTCCCTTTATTGATAACGGCAATAAATGTCAACACACACACACACACACACACACACGTGCAGAGCTGTAAGAAGATGATGTATAAATAATGGCTACATTAATAACTGGTGCTGCTTTATGCTGATTTTATATTTGAATTACACTCAGGATACTTGCTAATTCCAAACCTTGTCCAAAATGCAAGCGACCGATTGAAAAAAACCAAGGGTGCATGCACATAACATGCACCCCACCTTGCAAATTTGAATTTTGTTGGTAAGTTCTGAATTTTATTGCAGAAACCTTTGAAAATTGATTATCCTCTGGATGAAGTTTTGTCTTACCTCAATGGGTAAATGCAGGCTGTGCCTTGGTGCATGGTCAGATCATGGTGAGAGGACAGGTGGTTTCTATGCTTGTAACAGATATGAGGCAGCCAAGCAAGAGGGAGCAGTAAGTGTGCTAATATCGTCAGTTATATTAGATCTACCTAATGTACTGTGGTAATTCTTTGAAATAGTGGTAAGATAGCTGTTTCTCTTATGTATCTGAAATTCACATTATTGCTTGTAGTATGATGAGTCAGAGAGGAGGCGAGAAATGGCAAAAAATTCTTTGGAGAGATACACCCATTATTATGAACGATGGGCAAGCAATCAGTTGGTATGCTAAAGTTTTGCTAACTTATTGCTATTTATGTCAAGTTACAGCTTATTTATTATGTAGTTATTTTCCCATGTTAAAGTTTCTGCTCATTTCTATGATAGGTTTCTGGTGTTGTAACTGTTAATTTGCTTTCTTTATGGCTGATCGTGTTAATTTCCCTACTTTCTGTTGGTGCTTTTAAATGCTTATTTGGCTGCACTGCACTTCGTTAATGTTTTTGTTTGAATGTTTCGGATTTCTTTAAAGTTAAATTTGTGAATTTTTTCAGTTTCCTTTCAAGTTTTGGATGTCCTTTGCCTGCACTGAGTTAATTGTTCTGTGTTTATGTGGCAGTCAAGGCAAAAAGCTCTTGTAGATTTACATCAAATGCAGACTGTACATGTACGTATCTTGTTCATACTATTTCTCATACGTGTGCGCATTTTGTATTGTCAAATGTTCTGAATCTTTTAGCTAACCGCTGAAAGATATCAGAGTTCCTATAACTTCATGATTTCTTGAATTTTCCAGCTTGAGAAGCTTAGTGACATCCATTGCACGCCTGAGTCTCAGCTGAAGTTCATAGCAGAAGCCTGGCTTCAGGTGAGTTGTCATCGGAGTTTTGCTTTTGTTGTGGGTGGTTTTTTTTTTTTTTTTTTTGGGGAGGGGGGGTGTTATTGGAATAAAGGGGAATAAATAAACCTCTATTATATTTCGTCTTTCTGTACCTGTAGATAGTTGAATGCAGGCGAGTTCTGAAATGGACCTATGCGTATGGGTTTTATCTACATGAGCATGAGCATGCCAAGAGACAGTTTTTTGAGTACTTGCAAGGTATGCATATGATAAATTATTTACTGAGTGACTGTATGAGACTGGTTGCGACTTGCTTGCCTAACAGCATGCACCCCTTCCCATAAGAGAGGTGGGGTGGGGTTTGTGTTTTGTGGGTCCAACTTGAGTTTGTGATTATTCAAACCAAGCGAGGATAAAAAAATGAGAGAAAGAACTGCATTGGGTTTATCTGTTGGTTCTTTATGGGCACCATTGTGAATAGAATAATCTTGTCATTCTGTGCAGGTGAGGCTGAGTCTGGTTTGGAAAGGCTACATCAATGTGCAGAGAAGGAATTACAACAGTTTCTTGCTGCCGATGGCCCATCAAAAGAATTTGATGAGTTCCGGACAAAGTTAGCTGGGCTGACCAGGTATTGTAGCAAATTATTTGTTAACATGTAATTTATATCTGTGGTGCAAAGGATACAGGTTTTGCCCGTTTAGGGGTAAATTGTTTTGCCCCATGGAACATTCTCTATCCTTTTTGTGAGAAGATAAACTTTGCTGCATATGCCTTGGTTATGCTTAAGCTGTTCTGGCCACAAAACGTCAACTGCATGGCTAGAAGGCTTACGGAAGGGGATAGTTGACAGTTGTTTAGACTTCACTTTTAGAATTTCCATGTGTACATGTGTAATTGATATATGGACTTTTTTGTCCAAAAATTCTATAACATCTAACTACTTTTTGTGCAATAAAATATAGATTTAATCTGTGAAATTGTTTCCAGTGCTGCAGGTTGCCATTGGCAACTTAATGTGCCTTTTTTATCCACGGATTTGGGGATGTGTAATTAGGAGAGTAGTTCTTATATGCATCTGAAATAGCTTGAGAAAGTAAGATGATTGTAAACTAGTGAGCGTCCATGTATAATGAGTTCCATCGCCTAAGTAGGCAGCAGCACTAGTGCTTTATTTTGCCTCCTGGCCAATAGTTTTGTTAAATGTCATTATGCACAGTAAAGATTTATCTCCTTTTTTAAAAAAATTTGTTGAATTATATATTTGTTTAAGCATTCAGGTATAGCTGCAATTATACTACTAGCATTAAAGCCTCTCTTTGTACACCTTGCATCAGTGTGACGAAAAATTATTTCGAGAACCTGGTCAGAGCATTAGAGAATGGCCTAGCAGATGTGGACTCTCATGGTGCTTGTAGCAAGACCACGAGCTCAAAAAATGCCAGTGTCAGCAAAGGGAAAGGTGGCAAGGGAAAGGGTGGTAAAACTGGTGGTTCCAGCAAAAATGGAGATGATTAATATTCCAGTTCCAGTTCCAAGCTGCTTCCACATGCTGGGTATGCTGCCACTGCCATTTAAACTTTCTAAACCTATGTCTGTGGACATTGGAACCTTCTTGGAATAAGTACTCTCCAAGCAAGTTAAAAGAATGGGAATTGCGGTGGATTCTTTCCATTTATGGTTTGATGGCTCATCCTTTCCAGAGGATTGGAAGAATTATAAAAAGCTTCTGATTGGAATCCTTGTGTGGTTTTGAGTCAAGCGCCATGTTTGGTGTACTGTATATAGTTATCTATCTTTGTCTATTAGCATATCGACCCTGCAACTTGCTTTTGTTGCTGGTAATTATATATGTATAGGAAATGTTCATCATCTGTGAATGCTAATTAACTCATCTGTGAAACAGAAAAACTGAAGCTTCAGTGGTATTTTGCGTTGGTTTAACTTCCAAATTGATGTTGTTGAACAATTTGGGTTCTTGCTAGCGCCTAGTTCTATTTCAGTTATTAGCAACCTTCTGATTCTGTGCAAATATGAACCGAATTCAGCAATGAATAAAATCCAAGAAACAAAGTTCAGCTATAATTCATTGTTTTATGGTGATCTTGTCTATCCGGCAGCCATGAATTTCGAAAGCATGGCTACTTGTAGACAAGTGACAGGCAGTTCGGCTGTTTGTGAGGTATTTAGTGCGTATTTGCTTGCTTTTGTGGATCTGAATTGGCTACAATTTCACGGGTCAATGTAAGATCAGGAACTTTTACATGGTGATCCGTTTGGAGATTGACAGGCTTTACAGATGCTTGTAGACGATCAAGGAAAACAAAAATCTGCCCTAAACATTTAAGCTAGCCGAATCATTTAAGCTAGCCGAATGTTTCTTTAGGTCTGCATCTTGTTTGGCATTTCCGTTGGTTTTTTTCAGCCATTGATCTTACCAGGAGCAACTTGCGTCTCAGGTTTTTGATCATTTGTAATCCATTTTCACCAATGATATCCATAAAATTTGGAAGGCAGAAAACCCATATTTGACTTGTTTGCAATCGTTTGAAGAAGAAAAAATCTACTGCCCTCAAGAAAAAGAAGGGGAAGACAGCTAATGTACATACCAGCCAAACAATTATAGCATACTGATTATGCAAGATTCACACTCATTTCTCCTCAAATTTTCACTGTTTCCTGAGGAAACTACAAACATTTTCAGCTCATGATGTTTAGGGTACCTCACAAGAATTTGTTTCAATGGCATGATTCATATTCATTTTGCACTCAAGTTTTGATTGTTTCTCAGGAAACAATAAACATTTTCTGCTCATGTTTATTGTACATCATGAGAATCTATTTCAATTGCTTGGATTCATTTTTTAGTAGATTAATGCTAAGTGCTTTCATCATTGCTCTTGAATATTGACGAGAACCCATTTTCCAATCCAAGCCACTTTTCATCATTGCCTTAAATTCATTGTAACTGATTCGACCATCCTGAAAAAAGAACAAAAAAGGGACAAAACCATTGTTAATCTAATAAAGAAAAGATTGTTACACTAGCTAGATCATACAGGACATTCAAAGAAATGTAAGGACTCGTGAAGAACCTTATCTAGATCAACATCAAATATGATGTCTTTGATCGCTTGCTCATTGTTTGGACCTAGATCATCACTTGACATGGCTTCTCTCAGTTCTTCAAACTCTATAAATCCATTTTGGTCCTTGTCGAAGAATCTAAATGCTTGAGTAAGATGCTTATCACTGCCAATTCTTTTCAGGTGAACAGACACCGCCACGAACTCTTCGCAGCTTAACGAGCCATTTCCGTCAGCATCCGCCTTCATAAGACAGGAATTGAACAAAAGGAAAGTTGTTTTCGAATGTCATAATCCTTAAAAAACATCGATTGAAAGAGAAAACACAAGCAGAAGCAGAGTGATAACTCACAGCATCCATTAATAGCTTCACATCAGGATCAGGAACGGAGTGTCCGAACTTGTTCAAGCCGTCTTTCAGTTCTTGAAATGATAAGTCTCCATTGTGGTCCGTGTCCATCATATGGAACATTTGTTTGATTTTATCTACTTGCTCGTCCGGTAAGCTGTCTGCTACCACCTGAAAGAAGGATCGGTACAAAGATCAACGAGGAGCTTGATATTATAAGAGATGATCGCTCCCTTGAGGCATTTAATGAATAAGGCAAAAACTTACCCTGAGAGCTTTCTTCTTAAACCTATTCATCAAGGAAAATTGCTTAATCTTTGTTCTCACATTTTCTCCAAGAGAGATATTAGGGACATCACTTGCATTTTGTATCCATGGGTTTTCTTCATATGACATGAAAGAAGAAGACTACTTAGTTTGTATTTCAAGCAATTTACTTCCAATTTTTGATGATGTAAAGGCTACTAACCAAGAACTTCTTCAACTGTTAATCGGTTGTAAGGATTTTGATCAAGCATCTTCTTCACTATGTCTTTTCCTTCTTCTGAAACTTTAGGCCAAGGATCCCTTGCGAAATCTATTTCACCACGTACAATGGCGTGCGCAATCCCTTCCTCAGTTTCTGTACAAGTCATAACCGAAATTCAACACTAAAAATTCATCCTAAGAAAAGGAAAGTTGCAAACTTCTTACATGAACTCAAGGGACACGGTTTCAGTCATTTCGACAGAAATACAAGGGTTGCATTTTGATGATGATGATGAAGTTTACCTGCCCAAAATGGAGGGACTCCACAAAGCAAGATATAAAGGATAACACCTGTGCTCCACACATCAACTTCTGGTCCATAGTTTCTTCTCAAAATCTCTGGAGCCATGTAATATGGACTTCCAACAATTTCTCTGAAACGCTGACCTGCGGCAGACAGATTTCGCAATTCAAAAGTTGGAAAAGTACCATACAGTAATGTAATGGTGGCAAGAACAGACAATGTGGAAGATGTACCTGGTTCAAAGAATATGGAGAGGCCAAAATCAATTGCTTTTAACTGGGAACTTTCACTTGCATCTGCAAATAAGAAATTTTCTGGCTTTAGGTCCCGGTGTATCACTCCATGATCATGGCATACCTGCAAGGAGTATCAACATAGAAATGATTACTTTCTTTGGGGAAAAATTCCAAATCTCGCAAGAACATAGCTGTTTATTCCAAAGTAGCTTGAATTCAAAACGTTCGATTTCGATTTATATCTCAATATTTGAAGCACTTTAGAATTATGATCATGATAATTTTTAAATGATCTGCAACATCTAAAATTATAGATGGAATGTATGAAACATTAAGGCCTTCAACCAATTTAATTAGACAAGGAAGAAACATTAGCCTTGAAATCAGGAATCATGTTTATCATTTCCATAATACATAATTCCGAATCCATATAATAACTATACCTTGACAATCTCCAAAATGGTCTTGGTAACCATTGCTGCGGCACGCTCGGAGTAATGCCCCTTAGAAATAATCCTATCAAAAAGCTCACCTCCCTCACAAAGTTCCATAACAAGATGGACAGCATCTCTATCCTCATATGCCTCCCTGAAGCTCACAATATTAGGATGTTTAGGCAAATGCCTCATGATCTCCACCTCTCTTCTAACATCCTCCACATCAATTTCTGACTTCAGTTTGGATTTAGATATGGTCTTGCATGCATATTTTTCACCTGTTTTGATATCAAAACAGTGGTACGTGATCCCAAATTCACCCCTTCCTAATTCTTTTCCAAATGTGTATTTTTCATGAATGTTGTGACCTGTAGGCTCCTTGATCACTGAAGCTATCTGAAGAGCTCTTGGCGTTTGTACCACCGAATCGTTCTGATCCGGTGAGGGTAGAGGTTTACGGACATTGTGTGATGATCTCTTGGAAATGATATGACCTAGATTTGCAGGTGTGGAAACACAGCTTCCCATGGAATCACCTTGTTAGGGTTTTTCTCTCCTTTCTTTTACGTTTGTTACGTTAACAACATCCTAGCTATCAGAGGAGGAAGAGAGAGAGTCTTGGATAGAGAAATGGAATCCCTAACAAAAGAGCAGGAATGGGGGAGGAAGGGACTAAATATGGCAAAAGTTGAAGAAAAAATTAGTTATTTTGGCTAATCATTACTTGGCTTATTCCTCCATTTTCCTAGGGTTCTTTTAGTGCCTTCTACGTGCTGTTTTCTTTGACTAATGGCTAATGTTCGATGTCTTATCTCCTTTACAGTTCACCTTGATGCAGGTCTACTGGAATAAGCAGAAACTTCCTCCATTCATGGCCACACAATGAAAAGATGATGAAACCAATGAGCAAGAGAGTTCGCAATCACCATGAAAAAGTCTCTAATACAAAGAAGTTCTCTCCTTGGAACACAAGCATTAGAATAGCCAAGTTCAACTACAAGCTATCATAGAAAATTACATAAAAATTGTACATATGATATGCAAATTGTTACACATACATATTCATACTCTTGCCATCTGCTCAACTTATGCCTACAGAATAGTTATATGATCATAAAGAGAAACCAGTCCTGAGGGACAGACAGAGAGAGAGATTCAGAGATCTTCCATTCCACTCCCTTTTCTTGCTAGTTCTTTGGCTACTACATAGTAGAATCAATCACTAACTGATGCCATACTTTTTGTGAGTGGAGGTGGAAATTAAGAAACAGTCTTGAGGCAGCCAAGATGCTGCACAATTGCTCCATGAAGACTCCAAAACTACCAAGAAAAGATACAGACACAAAAAGAGAACGATTGCAAAAGAGAGGCACACCTCCTCTGTAAGACTTTCCACCACCATTTTCTTTGGAGTGATTTGGATATGAGAGAGGACGGAGGGAGGGGGTGTACGTTTATAAGAGAAAGATGGGAAAGGAGGTTCAATGTACATAGTTGCTGGTAGAGAATGTCAAGCAAAGGCAGACAATTAGGGAGGGGATGTGACATATCTGGCTAGTGGGGGGGTTTCAGATTCACGTAGTGTTAAAATATGTAAGTAATTTATCAAGAAATTCATTGAATGTCCATGCAAGTGGGTCACGAGGGATTCTATTTGCTCTGTGATAAAACCATTTTATTCCATGTTCATGCATCAATCATATTCAATGATGTTTGCTTCACTTAGGGTTGCATCGAGGTTTTTGTTCCATCTTGGATTGGAAAATCACATGACCGTATTCCACTCAGTTTAGCATCCCGATTACTAGGTGATTAATTGGGTGGATTCAAGTTAATTATTTTGTTTAAAGTAATATTGTTTTAGTTTTTTTTATATATATATAAAAAATTAGAATTTAATTAGTTTCATCTTATAAACTAAATCGTGAAATTAACATACCAAGTCACTTGGGTTTAATAAATTCAATATTTAAAATGATTTGAAATAAATCCAACTCGAATTAAACTTTGAGTTGCCAAGTAACCGGATTAACCTGTTGAGCTAGCAAACATAATAATTATACACTAAGGATTTTCTTGTATTTTTTTCGAGAAAATATTTTATAAAAAAACAAATCAATATAAAATATTTTATAGTCAACCTTCAAACTTGATTCATTTCCTAGAAGATTTTTCATCACCACCACCTTCTTTTTCACTATTATAATAATTATCTCACCATCATTACCGTCATCTCATCACCATCACTTCCATCTCATTATCATTATTTTCTTATCATCACTTCCACCTCCTCTATCATCACAATTAAAAAATATTTTATATCATATTTTATTGAAAATATTTTTCAATTTTACGCAAAATAAACCAATGGAAATCAAACAAATTTGGCAAGAAAAGATTAGAGGGAAGCATGGGCCGTAGTGGTAAAATTCGGTTGGGTCTAAAAGTTCTGGGTTAGGCATGGTTTAATTCAAAATGCAAGCTTATTGGGCTAGAGTTTTCATGCATTTATCCTCCAAATACTGTATATCATAAAATCATTTAATGGGTGATTTCATATATATTTTTTAATTAATATTTATTTCATTAAACCAGAATACCCATAGAATCATAAGAAAATTATATTTTCAGATTTTATTGAATTCCTAATTTAATTATTAACTAAATCATAATAAAAAATAACCCGTTAAATCACTAAAACAACCCTTTAATTTTATTTTTCTTTCAAGAATTTAACATTAAATTTTGGCACGAGTAAAAATCTTACAATTACTGAAGCAGATAATTAGGGGCATCAGATTTAAGAAAAAAACCTAAAGGATTTCCAATCAGTCCTTATCTTGCAGATTAATTTCCATACGTAGCCTACACTAAAACTTTGTTTCATCGATCTATATATAAATCGAGAAGTAAATTTTATAAATTATTTAATTATTATTTGAATTGTTCATTCTCAAAAACTAGTTTGAGCATTCTCTTCATAAAAAGACCTGTAAAACACTCCATCCCTCCCAGAGAAAGCTTATTTGACTCTATATTTTTTGTTGACTCAAAATAAGTATCTAGTCAAAATATTAATTCCTATATTTTCCTTCAATGCTCCTAATAAAACCTATTTTATAAAAGACCTGTAATTAAAAATAGTGTATTTTTAAAAAT
>Ga0325410_1004719_pt1 | contig 15176 bp, 7 predicted proteins | sample PopdelMetagenome_16_FD_206182 | JGI IMG/M metagenome (GOLD analysis project Ga0325410, IMG submission 206182) | Populus deltoides microbial communities from Bellville, Georgia, United States - Xylem-PdIQD-R3 | ecosystem: Host-associated > Plants > Phyllosphere > Stem > Wood/Secondary xylem...
TATTATTATTATTATTATTATTATTATTATTATTATTATTAAGGGTTGTAATTTCTTAGGTGGTCTCTCTTACTAGCTCACCCTCCCAGTTTACTCGAGCAAGTTCGTGCGAGTTACTTTCAAATCTTGAGTGTCGAGCTATCTTTGTAGCCTTATTCTTTTGTGAGTATTTAGGCTGTGGAGAATGCTTTCATATTTTTCCTAATTAGGAATGAATTAAACTTTTTGTCTTATGACAACGTGGTTTTTTTTTGTGTTTTTTTTCAAATACTCGCGACACACTTTGGTTTTTATTTTAGGGTGTTTTCCCTAACAAAGATTTCATAAGATTTACTTTGTCTTTTGAAAAACATGAGATTGTTCAATGTCATGTCAAAATAACAATGTTCATGTTACTCTCATGATTTGTATTAGTTATTGAAGAAAGATATTTCATCATGGTGATTAGTTTAGGAGATGGCCTATTTTGTATCGGGTTTTAAAAAATCAAATACTTGTTTGAAGTCTTGTGTTTCGATTTTCTCAACGTGAACAAAGATGAATAATTATTCACTTTATCATGAATCTTATAAATGCTTCTTTATATTTTGAGAGTGCTATTTATTAGTCTTTCCCTTTCGCTTGATTAGAATGGACTTTTCAATGCACGTAATAAAGAAAAATAAAATGCTATTCTTCCAACATATGTTATGCTATTAAAGATCTTTGCTTTTAGAAGTTGAGACAATGGATCTTTCCAGGTTTTTTTTCACTCTAAAACTTTAATTGAACGCCTAATCAACTTTTCTTTTTAGAAATCTTTTTATCTACTCATATCAAGATACCAATGCACTTTTCTATTCCATTTACAAGTTTCTCAATGATTTTCTTTTTCTTTATTTGTTGAAGATGTAGGAGAAGCTTTTTTTTTTGTTTTTTAGATACTCTTGTGTCTTTTCAAAATTTTCATTTACCAAAGCCCTCTTTTTTTGGGCTTGTTGGGCTTTCCTATTTTGCGTCCTCAATCAAGATCTCATGGATTTCGTTCACAAGTATTCTATTTTTTTTGGTTTTTCAACCACTTTCTCATCGTTAATAGACATTCTCAAATATCTTCATTCTTATTATTTTCTAATACTTGCCCCCTATAAACCCTTAGTCAAAAATAGATAAATTTGGATTAAATAAGGTAACTATTAATTGAAAAGTGATAAATTAGGGGGAAATATTATAAATCATGATGAACATTTTCAAGAAATTAATTTAAAATTTAGAGAAGATAAAGTAATAAAATTGTATGCAAAATATTAACTAACGATAAATCGCAAAAATTCCCTGACTAGGTAAAAATAACAATTTGAAGGAGGAAATTTTTTAAATTGGGTGATATTATTTGTAAAATAGAAGGAAATTTCAAATAAATCGATGTATGAACCTTTGTGCAAGAAACATTAAACTTCAGTATAATTTTCACACACAATTGCGCTATTGGGATTAAAAGTGGTAAGAAACTCTAAGGAAAATTTTATGATAAATATGAATAGGAATCTCCAAAGAATTAGTCTAAGACCCAAGATGATTTAAGTAAATTACATGGTATGTGAAATTTAGTTTTTGGCGTGAAATTACCGACTGTCTAATTTTACAATATTGAACGTATCTTCCAATCCAATCCTTGGATCATGCTGAAATGTTACTTGGGGTCTTAAGACATGCTTTTGTACCGTGGGTTAAACTTTGAGATCCATCGGAGTTCAAGAAAGTCCTGAAACTAAATACACAATGTGGGGTTAGTATAATAAACCAAAATTAAGAGGTAAGTAGGGGTGTAATAGTAATTGACCTAAAATAATGTAATTTGGAGTTGGTTTATTTATAAATGTTGTAGGTATTGATGTTATATTTAAAATGAAACTGATCTTGACTTCTTTGAAGTTGTATAACTCCAAATATGAGAAAACAATTGAGTAAAAGTCCAGATCGACATTGTACTGAACAGATTTCGGGTGCTACTATAATTGTTAATGTTGAGCATTAAAACGATGTAATTTGGAGTTGATCTATGTATAATAGTTACAGGTATGAATGTTATATTTCAAATGAAACTAATATTGACTTATTTGGAATTGTGTAATGATTAGTACTTAAAAGTGCACTTAAAGTATCAATAACTCCTTAACTAGAGCATGTTTTATAATATCATGTCTAATACTATAAGATACCTTTAATTTATGGTAAATTTTCATCTTAAATGCAGGCCTATCATATAAATGAAGGGATTGATTGATGAGTTTAACTACTGAAATTGAGAAGACAAAGAGATGGTTAAGCTTAGAAAAGAGATGCTGGTTCAGTCCAAACTAGAACATTGTTTAGTCATTAGGTCATATCTGAAGCTATAGATCTTGGATTTCAATTTGGTTTATATGGCTATAAAGCTAAGACATAGGCCTAAAACATTCATGGGAGTTTAAGACTCAATTCTGCTGTTTGGAAGGCCAAATCTTAGCAACAACGAAGAAGTCAGAATCTTTCCTGCAGCCCAGACACTGTTCAGTGTTCAGCCTATATCTCAAGTTCTAGAAGTCCAAATGCATCGATTCATTTTTTGTAGGAAAGTTGAGATAATTTCCTAGAACTTGTATGCGGACAATCTGTTTAAATTTTGACGTTAGTAATGATGTTTTCTTTAGACAAGAAGATAAGGATTGTCACCAAGTCAAGATGTGGCCACCCACTCTACAATTAATCATCAAATCAATAGCTTCAAATTTTGGCCTATAAATGGAGGCATTTGCCATGCATTTAGGCATCTTGGTTTTCAGATCAAGATCATGTTCTTTCTCTCTCTTTATATTTTTGTAATGCTTAAGTTTTGTTTATGCTTTTCATTTCCTTTCCTTTACTTAATTAACTTATATCTTATTTATGTTCTTATCTTGTTTATTTATGCTTCTCTCTTTCATTATGTTTAGCTAAGTTTATTATATCAAGGTGAAAAGGTTACACTAATGGTGTAAGAATAAGTATAGTATAAATCAATATGGACTTTAATGTTTGATACTAATATGTTTTGTATTTGTTATCTTGTTCACTTTTAATACTTTGCTTGTTAAATGATTAATCTAGATTTATATTGTATGATTCTTGGTACAACAAATACTTGGCACTTTCATAGCCCAATCGTATTGTATAACCGCCACCTGTGCTATGAAAGGAACTTGATTTGTTGTTAACAAAAGTTATAATCATGAATACCTGATAACATTTACAAGTATTAACGTTATTCGAATAAGATAACTAATGTAATCATGTTAACAATTTATAATCTGATTGGAACCTCCTTTGTGTGTGGTTTCCAGTTGAGTAATAAAAAGAGTTTATACTATACTTGTTTGAAATACCATTAGTGGATCCTCTAACCTTGACAATTATTTTATCATTGTTTAATCCTTATATCAATATCATATCTCAAAGCTCTTTTCAACTTCTTTTCTGTTATTAACTATTTCTTTATTTGTAGTTTATACAGTTAACCTCCCTATGGTTCGACCCTAGTCTTGCCGAGTTATTTATTACTTCGACACTCCTACACTTGGGAGAAGACATCAATCTTTTTGTCGTGTCATGCAACTCTAGATATGAGAAACATATTAAGTAAAGGTCCGAACCGGCATAGTACTAGACAAATTTTAAGTGCTATTGTAACTGTTAATTTTGAGCCTTAAAACAATATAATTTGGAGTTAGTGTATTTATAAAGGTTATTGGTATTGATGGTAGCTTTTAGAATTAGGCTTAACATATTTGGAGTTGTATAACTCCATATATGTGTAAAACATTAAGTAAGGGTCCAGACTAATATAGTACTAGACATATTTCTTATGCTACTATAATGAGTGAGTTTAGACATATAGATGGAAAAACTGGGTGTTGTGTCCTACATGAAAGTTGTAGCTATATGTATTAGCTTTTTATAGAGACAAAGCACGCTAAAAAAAGAGTTTTAAAACTTTAGTTACGATTAAAACACCAAACAATATTCGAGGTTTGGTGGACTAAACCAGCTAGGACTAATCAATCTCTAATCTTTACATGGAATTTATTATTGATTAAGGGTTCTAATATTTAGATTGATAAGAATAATTATTAACATCTAAAATTTATATTGCTCGAAACCTTATCTTTTTGGAATCAATACAATTTTATATTCAAACACAAGACTTTAAATAAGTATTTGATCCTTACCCAATGCAAAATGGGCCATCTCCTACACCAAATGTTGTGATGAAATACCTTTCTTCAAAGAGTAATACGAATAATGGGAGTTACATAAACATTTTTATTTGATATAATAATAAAAAATCTCAAATTTTCAAAAAGACAAGGTAAGTCTTGCAAAGTCTTTGTTGGGGAAAACACCCTAAAATAAAAAACTCAAAGCGTGTGTCATGAGTATTTAAAAAGCACACAACATTGTCATAAGGCAAGGAGTTTCTAATTCATTCCCAATTAGGATAATATTCGTCATGGTCTAAATACTCACAAAAAAGAGAAGGCTACAAGAGGCAACTTAACGCTCAAGCTTTAAAAGTAACTCGCATAGACTTGATCAGGTAAATTAGGAAGAAAAGCTAACACGAATGATCACTTCAAAAATTATAAACCTTAGCAGAGATTATGAATAAAGAGGGCCTATATTTCAAAAACCATTAATGGCATATGATTTAACCTTAATTTTGAAATAGTGTTGATATAGGATTCACCAATCAAGAGGAAAGGCGATGAAATCTACATGGATGAATGAAAGTCAAGAAATTCTATCCATATAATATGGATACCCAAAACCAGACGTTCGTTTTAAGAATTAACCTTGAGAGGGTATTTCATTTTGATTTTTTTTTTATTTTGGTAAAGTTTTGAAAGGATTTGATGAAGAACCTAGTTTGAAATTACAAAATGGGCAGGTCTCCCGTAAAAGTAGACAAGTTCTGACCAATAAAAATAGATTAGTTTTTGATATGGGTAGGTCGCCCGTAAAAATAGACTAGTTTTTTGAATGAGCAGATCGCTCATGAAAATAAACCATTTTATGAAATGGGAAGGTCGCCCATGAAAATATATCAGTTTTTAAAATGGGTAGGTCGCCCGTGAAAATAGACCAGGTTTTGAAAATGGATAGGTCGCCTGCAAAAATAGATTAGTTTTTGAAAAGGGTAAGTCACCTATAGAAAATACTAGGTTTTGAAAAAGGACGGTTTACTCATGATTATGAGACCATTCTTCGAGCAGTTGGATCACCAAGCAAGTTGGGTAGAGATTTTTTCTTTATAAGCTCATTATACTAAACTTTGATGAGATTTTTGCTCCGTAAGCATTGTAAATGGGAGGGGGTATATGTTGCTATCCATTTTTAAAACCCCATAAAAAATAAAGAAAAAAGAAAAATAAAAAATATATACAAGAAAATACACATAAAGAAAGCCTAAAAAGGACTACCCAAGTTTGTTAGTGAAAGACCAAAACACCAGGTAAAAATTGGTAGACCAAAATATACAAGATTAACAAAATATGCAACCTAATTTTAATTGACAAAGGGCCCTATTAGTGAAAATGTTTTATTTAGGTGTTCAAGGAATCAGTTGGAATTTTGAAAGGTTTAATTAAATTTATTGAAGATTTAATCATAAGAGAAATTAGCTTTTGGAGTTAATTTGGATGTTAATTGAAACAAATCGAAGTTTGAGGACTGAAATTGAACTTTGAAAAGTTTAAATGGTCAAATTAGGAGCTTAATTGCATAAAATTCATAGTCTGATGGGCAATTAGAGACATAATTAAATAATTTATGAACCAAGGACCAACTTACAAAAGGCATGCAACTTCAAGGACTGAAATCGGTGAAATCAAGGGTAAAATTAAAGAAAATTAAAAGTTTGATAGTCATCTGTAGGTCCAATTGAATAAATTAAAGACCAATGACCAACTTATAAAAGGCGCTCAAAGTTAAGGTTGGCAATTGAATCTGGCAGGAATGCAATTGAATGAAATTTGAAGTATAAAAGGAAATTACTAGTAAAATTAAACGAAATTGAAAGAATATGGATTAAATCGAAGATTGCCAGATCCCAAATAAAAAATCATAATTTGTAGGGTTTAGCCCAAAACATTGCCATTCAGAGACTATGTATCTTTTTCTTCAGGTTTTGGTTGATCAAGTAGGCATTTTCAAGCGAATGAATATGGTATTTCCAACCACTCTAGAGGTTGTAACAGCCACCATTCAACTATGAAACACCCCTTCTACAACCCCATTTCTTTGAAATTAAACATTTACATCCCATATTTTCCATTGATCTCTACAACATCTTATCCCTAGTCAACCATCACATCAACTTTAAATGCTATGTTGATTGAGTTGACACTTTCAAATGAATGAATGTAGAGTTATATACCTCCATATTATGTAAGAATGGATCTAATTGAAAGGTATGCATCTTCTTTACCAAGTTTAGGTGGTCTTAGGCAACGTTAATGTCAGAGTTGCTCCGCCGAAGCCACGAAAGTGACCAACCAGTCAATTTTGATCAAGATATCCATTTGCAGAAAACCACCTAACTCTTTCATGTGTTCCTACCTAAAAACCCCTAGAGGGATCTTATCATGGGTTTAAAACCTTCATCTCAAGATCTAAAGGCCAAAAACACCTCACCTTACCCTCCAAGTTTGTTAAAAACCACCTAAATCCAAAACCATTGATTCTGTGGTAAAACCAGCTTAGTTTTGGTTTCTTAGAACCCTAACAAACCCATCTAAAAGCTCTGAATCCGTCTATAAAAGGAGAGGTAATTAGGAGGAAAAAAAAGGGAGAAAAAAGAAAAACTTTGGCTAAGGTGCAAGAAATCCACTCCAACAAGATTTCAAAGCTTCAATTCAGGTTTGGCCTTGGTGGGTTTAGAGGTAAGAAGAAAGAAAAACAATAGCACCAACTACCTTCATTGAAGATTTAAAGCTTGGAAGTTATACTTGTAAACTTTGAAGGTGGAGTCCATAAGGCGTGCTGGATCTAAATCATTTTTTTATAGTGTAATGCAATGTTTTTTAGTACATTGATGTGTTGGATACGGAAAAGTTGGTTTCAAGCATGATTTGGTTTCAATGTTTAATTAGGATTGATATGAAGTTGATTCTATTTTTTTTGTAAACTCTTTCAATTTTTTTTAAACTGTTTTTGATGGAATGAAAATGTCACAACCCAAAAAAAAAAACATAATTATTTAAAAGTGTAAAATTTTATGCGGTGTAATTTTTTTTTCAAAAAAAATTCGGCAGAGTTTCTCTTGTAACGGGACTATACCAAGTTATCGACATCTTCATTCCTGACACAACTCATATCATAATCATGGTCCAATCATCTTGGACCTCTTTCCCAAACAACGCATCACAAAAAAACAGGTATTGTCCAATAATCAAGATGCAATTAATAATAATTATAAAAAAATAGTAAAAACTTAGATTATGAATATAACACCCCCATTATTTTATCATCTCAACATTCCTAATAATATGAACAACTATGGTAAAATACAAATACTTAATTTAACATAAAGATATTCTTAAGTATGACATACACATTAATTACATATAAAAGTTTTGTTCTACAAATATAAAGGTTCATTCAAACTCTTTTACATCATTCATAATTCTCAAAATACATGTTAATCAAAATAAATACACAAAAAGTAGCATATATTCAAGCAGGATCTATTCTACTGCTGCGAGGGTCTTGAAAATAAGATTAACATTTTGTTAATAAATATAATGTATCATTTCACTATACCCATATATATATATTCTATATATTTTATTATGAAACATTAATATCTTACACCTCCTGATGCAAGTTCGGGTATTCCAAGTGATAACACTCTAGTCCAAAGCAAGCATAAGACCATAACAACTGACAGGGATCAAGTTAATTCAAGTAAAGGGATACATTCTATGGAGGCTACAATGCAGGTAATACATGTTGGCAAAAGGGGAAGTTACAATCAATAATTGAAGATCATCTCAGACTTCCAAGTGGCAGAAGAAGTTATTATAACTGTTATTGTTCTTATCTTAGGTAGTTATTTAGTATTAACTATAATATGTATTTCTATTTAATGTAGAATGTTTATCTGGATAGGCAGATTGTAATACAGTTCTTGTCTTTGGTGTGATTCCAAAATGAGAGTGATTCTCTGGAGTGGTGTGAGGCTACTTGTTCTATCTTTCTTGTAATCTTTATTTTCTACAATAAAATATCACCTTTCTTTCTCTTTGTCAATTCTTTCTTCGGTTATCTTCTGCTGGAACCAAAATTAGTGAATATTGGTTCTGTCTTGATATTGTTCGGCATTAATTGGTATCAGAGCAGGTTTCGATTTCTATTCTCCCATGCCTGGAACCGTAGTGGCAATTCATATAATCCCAATCAGGGATTACGGGAACCTGGTCCTTCCCAATCTCATCCCTCTTAACAAACACTTCCACACACTGATCCTTTACAACAAACAACCCCATATAACCCATTAAACTCTCCTCAACCAATACATTTCCCACCAAATATTCCCCAGACATCCCCACAGAACCCCCCCATCCAACACCTTTACAAAATGAGCCTGTTTCCCTGTTACACTAGTTGCAACATCAAATGGAGTTAGTTACCAGTACCTTTGGAACTATTGTTGGACGTCTGGAGTATATTAAAGAGAGAAGTAATAATGTTGATCACAGAAGGGGAAGAGTTAATCAAGGAGGCAATGTAGGAGGCAATGTAGTAATAGATGCAGAAGAAGTAGGAGAACATGTGGGCGATTATAGAAACAGAGATGGCAGGGTCTTTGATGAACTTTCTAGAGGAAAGAGTAGACGTGTTTGATTTTACCGGGAGACAAGATCCTGATGTTTTTCAGGATTGGTTGGTGTCTTTAGAAGACTATTTTGAATGGTTTTCAGTACCTGAAAATCGAAAAGTCAAATTTGTTAAATTAAAATTACAAGGGGCTGCTCATGCATGGTGGGGAAATGTAAAAGAACAACTTAGTCGGACACACCAACATCCTATTCAGGATTGGATAGAGATAAAGGCTCATCTGGAGACTAAATATCTTCCTGCCAATTATGAACAATTGGTATATGAAGATATGTTTTGCTGAATGCAGGGTATGCATGTGACAATTGACCAATTACTGAAAAATTCCACGATTTATAGTAAGAAGTCAAGTCATGGAAACCGATCAACAAACCCTTGCCAGGTATTTGAGAGGACTGCGTGTTGAAATTAGAAGAGATATGTTTACTACCAAATTGTTTTTTGTAGATGAAGCGTACCAGTTGGCTCTACAGTTGGAGAAACAACAAACAATTACTAAAGGCCATTGGACAAGAGATTGGCGGAGCACTTCCAAAACAACATTCTTATAGACCAATGATCGCGGAATTGTGAATGCTGTAAAAAATGCACCTCCATATAGAGATTAGAGGAAGTCTAGTACCAATGTAGCAGGACCACAGTGCTACAAATGCAAGGGCCATGGACATTTTGCTGTAGTATGTCCTACAAAAGAAAGAAAGGTAATGCTTGCTTCTGAAATGATTTCAGAAACAATTCCCGAGTCCTCAACTGGAGATCAAGAAATTGGGGAAACAGAAATTGCAGAGTTTGAAGAAGAAAGGTTGCAAGCTTCTGAACCACCTTTGTGTGTAGTCCACCAGATGTTATCCAGTCAGGCAACACCTGCAACACACTTAGAGAACGAATGGAGGAGGACAAATATATTTCATACCAGGGTTACATGCAAGGGCAAAACACTGAACGTGATTCTTGACAACGGAAGTGGCCTTAATGTAATTTCCACCGAAGCTGTGGAGAAATTACTCCTACAGACAAAAGAACACCCTACTCCATACAGCGTTACTTGGATCCATAATAAACATCCTGTTAAAGTCCAAAACCGCTGCCTACTTTCATTTTCTTTGGGGGATCATTTTCAAGAGGAAGTTTGGTGTGATATACTTTCCATGACAGTCTGTCATGTTCTTCTAGGCCGACCATGGATGTATGACAGAAAGGTGAGTTATGATGGGTTTCACAACACTTATTCGTTGATATTCAAGAATAAGAAGTTAGTCTTGGAACCGCTCCCTATCATGGAATTCCCACAGAAGCCAGCAATGATTTTATCCCCTCAAAAATTTCAACGAGCACTACTTAATAGTCAAGTTGTGTTAATGCTGGTTAGCAGGATAATAGATGCAGGACTGAAGACTGGAAATGAATGCTTACCAACAACTCTTCAACATCTTCTGCAACAATTTAAAGATGTTTTTCCCGAAGAGCTTCCCTCACAATTACCTCCTTTACGTGATGTTCAACATGCCATTGATCTGATATAAGGTTCCTCCTTACCAAACTTGCCACATTACCGTATGAGCCCAGCAGAGCATAAGAAGTTACAGCGTCAAGTGCAGGAATTGGAGCATAAGGGTTTTATTAGAGAAAGCTTTAGTCCTTGTGCTGTACCAGCCCTTCTTATTCCAAAAAAAATGGCAGCTGGAGGATGTGTATTGATAGCAGAGCAGTGAACAAGATAACTGTCAAGTATTGCTTTCCAATTCCACGATTGGACGATCTGCTGGATCAATTGGGACAAGCCAACATCTTCTCCAAACTGGATTTGCGAAGTGGTTACCATCAGATTCGTCTCAGGCCTGAAGATGAATGGAAGACAGTTTTCAAGAAAAAAAGGGTTGTACGAATGGTTAGTGATGCCTTTTGGCCTCACCAATGCACCAAACACGTTCATGAGGGTGATGACTTAGACGTTGAAGCCATATTTAGGCAAGTGTGTTGTTGTCTATTTTGATGACATACTTGTCTTTAGCCAGCACAGGGATGAGCATCTTCAACATCTGAAACAAATCCTGCAAGTGTTACGACAAGAAAAGTTCTATGCAAATTTCAACAAATGTTCTTTTCTTCAACCAAAGACACACTTCCTAGGGTTTATCATATCACAGCAAGGTGTAGAAGTTGATCCGGAGAAGGTGAAAGCAATCTTGGAGTGGCCAGAACCGCAGTCATTCTTTGAAGTTCGAAGCTTCCATGGTTTAGCCACTTTTTATCGACGATTCATTCACGCATTCAGCACCATTATGGCCCCAATTACAGAATGTCTAAAGGCCAAGGTTTTTAAATGGACTCCAGCAGCAAATGTAGTATTCCAGCTTATTAAACAGAAAATGACAGAGGCACCCGTTCTGAAACTTCCAGATTTCTCCTAAATTTTTGAAATTTCTTGTGATGCCTCTCAGTTGGGTATATGAGGTGTATTAAGCCAAGCTGGACACCCCATTGCATTTTATAGTGAGAAATTAAATGACACTAGAAGGAGATACTCAGCCTATGATTTAGATTTTTATGCTCTAATTCAGACATTGAAGCATTGACAACCATATCTTATCCACCGTGAGTTCATTTTATTTACAGACCATGATTCATTGAAATATTTACATTCATAGAACAAGTTGAGTCCTAGACATGCTAGGTGGATTAGTTTCCTGTAACAATTAAGTTTTGTTATCAGACACAAAACTGGTCGTGAGAATAAGTTGGCTGATGTATTTAGTAGAAGATCTCATCCTTCCACTATCCTGTCAACTAACCCCTCAGGTTTTGCTTCCGTGAAGACCTCTTATTCTACAGATCCAGATTTTCAAAAGATCTGGGAATCTCTCAACAACAAACTTTCCATTTCTATAGTAGATTAGGTATTTAATTAAAGGAGGCTATATCTGCATCCCAAAAGGATCAATGCGTGAGTTCATCGTTCATGAATTACATGGTGGAGGGCTTGCAGGACACTTTGGTCAGGACAAGACATATTCACTAGTTGCAGATCGGTTTTACTGGCCAGGTATGCAAAAGGATGTTAGTACTATTGTGAATAGATGCAGGACCTGTCAACTGAATAAGGGAAACAAGACTAATGCTGGCCTTTATACTCCCTTGCCAATCCCGCATCAACCATGGCTTGAGTTGAGCATGGATTTTGTCTCGGGACTTCCCAGGACAGTTCAGGGGCATGATTCCATTATGGTGACTGTGGATCAGTTCTAAAAAATGGTACATTTTATTCCCTGCAAGAAGACTTTTGATGCCTCCCATATTGCATCTTTGTTTTTGAAAGAGGTTATACGGCTGCATGGCATTCCACTATCTATTGTCTCAGACAGGGATGTTAAGTTTGTTAGTTATTTTTGGAAGACATTGTGGGCTAAGTTAGGGACAAAACTCCTTTTTTCTAGTGCCTTCCACCCTCAAACCGATGGCCAAACTGAAGTAATAAACAGAAGTCTTGGTAATCTTTTACGGTGTTTAACCAATGAGCATGAAGTCAGCTGGGATTTAGTTCTGCATCAAGCAGAATTTGCCTATAATAACTCTGTAAATCGGACTACAGGGCACACACCTTTTGAGTTGGTATATGGATTGCACCCTAAAGTACCTATTGACACCATTTCTCTACCATTACCTTAGAAAACCAGTGAAGGCAGCCTAGATTTTGCAACCTTTATATCTTTATTACATTGCAGCGTCAGATGTAAAATGGCAGAGCAAGTGGCTAAGTATGCTGAACATGCAAATCGTCACAAAAGGGAAGTGCAGTTTGCAGAAGGAGATCTCGTATTGATAAGATTACAGCCAGAAAGATTTCCCCCTGGAACTTATAGCAAATTACATGCTCGTAGGGGTGGTCCATTTAAAATCTTGAAGAAATTGGGAGACAATGCTTATTTGGTTGATTTGCCTCCAGAGTTTCAATTTAGTCCCCTTTTCAATATTGCAGATCTCACGGCCTACTATGGCCCTCCATCAATTCTTGAAGACCAGCCTACACCATCAACAATTCCTCATGTTGTTCCTGCACCGGAAATCGTGGATTCTAGTTTAGCACATTAGTACGTGTCCAACAAAAGGGGCGGTTATATCAAATTCTTGGTTCAATGGGCATCCAAACCGCAATCAGAAGCTACATGGGTACATGAGAAGCAAAACCAACGTATGAATCCTCAGTTACTTCAGGATTATATTCAACAATACTTGCCTGAGGCAAGTTGCTTGGGGAGTGAGGAAATTGATGCAAGTTTGGGTATTCCAAGTGATAACACTCCAGTTCAAAGCAAGCAAAAGACCATAACAACTGACAGGGATTAAGTTAATTCAAGTAAAGGGATACATTTTATCGAGGCTACAATGCAGGTGATACACGTTGGCAAAAGGGGAAGTTATAATCAATAACTGAAGATCATCTTAGACTTCTAAGTGGCAGAAAAAATTATTATAACTGTTATTCTTCTTATCTTAGGTAATTATTTAGTATTAACTGTAATATGTATTTCCATTTAATGTAGAATGTTTGTCTGGATAGGCAGATTGTAATACAATTCTTGTCTTTAGTGTGATTTCAAAATGAGAGTAATTCTCTTGAGTGGAGTGACGCTACTTGTTCTATCTTTCTTGTAATCTTTATTTTCTGCAATAAAATATCACCTTTCTTTCTCTTTGTCACTTCTTTCTTCGGTTATCTTCTGCTGGAACCAAAATTAGTGAATATTGGTTATGTCTTGATATCGTTCGGCATTACCTCTATATTCATTCAATTAAATTCCAATCTTAGCCGTTTCATGGGGTATTACTCCCTCATTAGGGACACTAATTTATTCACTTAAGTACGGTACTAATTTATCCGTTCAATTGCCGGTACTAATTCATCTGCTAAATTACTGGTACTAATTCACTCTCAATAACCGGGCATTAATTCATTCGCCCAATTACCGGTACTGATTTATCCGTCCAATTACCGGGCATTAATTCACTCTCAATTACCGGGCATCAATTCATCCGCCCAATTACCGGTACTAATTTATCCGCCCAATTACCGGGCATTAATTCACTCTCAATTACCGGGCATTAATTCATCCATCCAATTACCGGTACTAATTTATCTGCCCAATTACCGGGCTTAATTCACTCACTCAATTACCAGGCGTTAATTCATCCGCCCAAATACCGGTACTAATTTATCTGCTCAATTACCGGACATTAATTTATCCGATAACATCAAACATAAATTATAGAATTTCTAATTAAAATTAACACTAGTTTTTCAATTAATCTTTCTATAAAAATTCAAGATGTCGGATACCTACTTGCTGGTGATGCTTGACTAGTAACTCCCTAATGCTGTCTGGAGCCTCTAACCTCTCCTGTTCCATTTGAAAGATCTTATGATTTCAATATCACCCAATAATTTTCTTAAAACTTCATCACATAATAAGATTTTTGATCAATATAATTTTAACATCCGAAACTATTGTGGTTGTTCTAACATAGTTTCATGTTAATAATTCCACAAATAATTCATACAATGCTATATCCACCTAAACTTTTAATTCACCACAATTATAAGGAAATCTTATATCACTACAAAACTTTTCCTAACAATCAAAGGAAATTTAGTTCATTTACATCTAATTCAACACATCATTTTATTTTATTTTTCTTCCACTATTTAAATACAATTCATTAATCTCTTCAAGCTTGAAATTTTATTTTTTACATTTTCCCTGGCTAAATTCACCTTTCTAAGAGTTCCATAATCACACACAACAACAACTAAGCATCCATGTATGAAATTTTACTAATCAACACAATAAGATTATATTTACTTATAACATAACAAGGAATCACTAGCTAACTGACACGATCAAAGAGTTGATGTCTTATCCCAAGTGCAGGAGTGTCACAGTAATAAATAACCCGGCAAGACTGAGGTCGAACCACAGGGAGGTGAACTATATAAATTATAATAAATAATAATAATAATAATAATAATAATAATAATAATAATAATAATAATAATGAGAACAACAATGAAGATGATGATGGTGATGATGAGTTAAAGAGGACTTTGAGATGTAAGATAAATGTGAAGATTAAACAATGATAAAAACAAATGTCAAGATTAGAGGGTTCACTAATAGTATTAGAGATAAGTAAAATATAAACTCTTTATAAATTATCAACATGATCATATTAATCATCTTATTTACATAATACCATACTTACAAATTTTATCAAGCATTCATGAT
>Ga0325410_1004721_pt1 | contig 15174 bp, 10 predicted proteins | sample PopdelMetagenome_16_FD_206182 | JGI IMG/M metagenome (GOLD analysis project Ga0325410, IMG submission 206182) | Populus deltoides microbial communities from Bellville, Georgia, United States - Xylem-PdIQD-R3 | ecosystem: Host-associated > Plants > Phyllosphere > Stem > Wood/Secondary xylem...
AATAAATTTATATCTACATTAATATATATATATATATATATATATATATATATATATATATATATATTTCCCAGCATTGAAAGAGATTAACTTTATTATTATCAGCTGAAATCAAATCTCCACCGTTCGTTCATCATAATAGAGCATACAGAAACGGTCCTCCACAACATTATACAGTAGAAAATGATTGGTAACAAACAAAATGTTTAAAAAAGCAGCCTTCTTTTCTGCATTTAATATAAAAAAAATTGATATCCACAGCAATGCACAAAAAAAAATCAGAATAATTTCACATTATTTGCAAAACGCTAGAAGAAACAAGAGAAAATCGAAGTAGAGAGAGCACCAGAGCTTTAATGAGCTTGCCGTTTTTGCCTCGTTCTCTAGTGACTACGACTTTGGGCGCTGAATTCGAAGTAGAAGATGCAGAAGCTGAGGTTCTAAGAGACGGAGAGAAAAATCGCCGGTGAAGTTGCAGGCACGAAGAAGAAGAAGAAAGTGAAGGAGCGAGAGAGAAGGGAGAGACTGGTGGTGCCATCGGCGACGTGTTGGATTGGGAAGCGAGGCCTAAATTGCCAGCTGTTACTTACCTGACTTTAATTGCTTTTATTTATATATATATATTTATTTATTATTGCCTCAGCCAAAGTATCAAACCCAAGAGCTAAAACAAATCATAAGTTAACGCGGCGCCGACCATAAACGTAAGAACGTAAAAATAATTTCTTACAGTTAGGTACACCTGTCGAAGCCATTAGAAGCCACGTGGATTTTTTTGGTTAAGCGAAATTCAATGAGTGAATGACACCCTAGCATTTCCTGCTGGGCTATCATTGTTACCAATCACTCTTGTCATGTGCCTGCCCTTTTGAAGCAAAGATTAACTGTCCTCTCTAAGGGAAATTTGGGACTAGAGAACTGTTTAATAAAATAGTTTTTATTTTTTATATTGAATTTTTAAAATAATTATGTTTTAAATTTTGGTTTTGAAAAAATTTAAAATAACTTTTTTGCATTTATTAATATATACTTTTTTATTTATTCTATATATAAAAATTTATCTCACATGTATTTTAACTAGATATATATTTTTTAAGCTTAAATTTTTAAAATCACAACTAAAAATATTTTTTAAAACTTACTTTGTTTAAATCATAAAAGCCACCACGATATCACATACACACTAGAAAATAAAAAGGATGTGATGAGATGTTAAACTTAAAATTTATTAAATTAAAAAATTAATCTAATTAAACTCAATCGATAACGAATTAATTAGATCTCCACTGGATTTGATTTTTTTAATTAAAATAATATTAATTTAATTTTTTTAAAAAAATCTAGAATGATTTTTTTATTAATCAAGTTAACTCGTTCAACCCATAATTAAGTCTTATAAACACATGTTTAATAACTTTAGTTATACATACTTAAATTTTCTATAACATTTTCTTTATTAAATTATATGATATTTATAATATAAAAATATCTTTAAATTATGAAATATAAATCTTATAATAACAATAATGATAACAACAACAATGTATTAATTAATAAATTATTAATCATATAATGCCATATCATTTAATAAAACAATTTTACTAAAAAAAATATGATTCTCTAGAATATTCAAAATAAAATACATAAAAAGTCTAACGTGATTTAATGGCATAAATTGAGAAGGGGTTTTAGATTTTTTAAATTAAAAATTGTTTGTATCCCAATTACCCTACCAAACCCTAAAGCACTGTGCGCCCCATGAGACCAACACTTTCCAGATCTGACCCATGGGCCCGAATGGACTCTGGGAAGGAAGCTTTCATCATTGCCCGTGGGGTCCACTATCATTGATCAACACCGTTGATGATATTGACTTGTAAAGTACGGCCACATGGGCATGGCGGTCTGGTCATCTAAAATGTTTTTTAATAACGTCGGATTTGGGCATCATGTGTTGTGTGGGGGGACCGGTTCCCAGGGCCATGCTTCGGTAGTGTTTAAGGTTACAAGTATCGGCGAGGTTTCGTTGAGTTTTTTTCCTATGAAACCTGTAAAATAAATAAATAAAAATGTATTTTTAGTGTTTGTTTTGAAATATTTAAATGTTTTTTTTGTTTAGAAATATATTAAAATAATAATATTTTTTATTTTTTAAAAAATATATATAGCATAACCATAATCTTAAACGCACACTTAATTAGATGATTATGGTTTGTATTTTTAAGAGATTATAACTATAAAAATAACTCAACTTGAATTAACAAAACTCAACTCGACTTAACCACGCCTCAATTCTTAAAACGCACTTGGTAGATTACGTTACTTCTAATTTTGGATCGAAGAAAGCATGGAATGGTGTACTTCAAGTCTCTCGAAGCCATTCAGATCTTGCAAGATCCAATATTGTAAGTTTAGAGAGGGGCCATTGGGCGCTTATTTGTGTTTATTAACGTGTCGACTCGTAGCCTAACTTGAATTGAGTTACATTTCAAATTATTTTACGAGTGACCTAACAAGTTGATTTATATCCCAATTTAATTCGGTAGCACCAGGGTGAGACTTCATCATCACCAGGGTGAATGGCTTAGCTGCTGCGAGCCTGGAACGCGTGATCGACGATACCATACATTGAATAAAACCTCCGGCTCATAAAGCAAGGGAAGAAGAAAAAAGACGACGTTACTTCCTGTTTCAATCAAGCACCTATTCTATCAAACCCATCAACTCCACTGTCAAATTAGACTGACAAGTATGAAGGCCAGTTGCTGGTTTTTTAAGTTAACGTTCTGCACAAGAATGCCACTGCTTGAAAATGGGAAAGCAAGCCTTCACAATTATGAACAATTGCCAGAATTGGGAACCTTCGAGGAGACAGCATTTCACAAGACACCCATTCCTATTCAAGACTCTGTTTTTTGTGAAAACTCCCAGCAACCTAAAAACAGAGTGGTGATGTCGCCTAGAAAATACATCCAAAATGCTTTTAAAACGTGCTGTCACAGATTTCAATGGCGCTCGCAGACACTTGAATTGAACTGGTATCATACGAAGAAAATATCATGCACCCCTGCTAAAACATACCCTATGGAATAAGTTTATATTTGGAATTGTTTTTGCAGATTGATTAAAAAAAAATTAATTTTTGATTTAAAAAAAGGTTGTAAATATATTTGTTAAGAAATAAATTAAAGAATTTTTACAAGGCATAGTTATTTCAACTCGTAAATTATTTATGACAAACAATTTTGAGATTATGATTTTTTAAAATTAGAAGTCATAATTCAAACGGACTCAAACTACGACAAACAGGGACACTCAGTGGAGTAGATTCTTCAAAATATGTGGAAAAGAGCTTGGCAGATGCGCGCTAGAGCACGACTTTTATTCAAGACAGCACCCTGCAAACTAATCTATTCCAATAGATAAAAGTTTCTTTCCAGCTAGTGTAATTCTAAGCAAATGATCGATTAAATCCCTGCAAAACTACCTCATGTCATCAAAATTCAGTTCCACTCCACAAATTGGAGGGATTTATAAGAAATCTACAGAACCAATAGAACTGCAGAGAAATGAGACAAGTTTTCCCCTTCTAGCATGATAAATACTGATTACCAGAGCTACACCGTGTTGTTTCGTGGTGCAATTCACTCAGCTTACTTGCTGCTGGTGGCTGCCATATATAGGGTAAGCCCCATATGCCGCAGCTGCCGCGGCATACATGCTTGGATCATGAGGCGGTGGCAGAGCATATCCATAACCATCATAAACCTGTCCTCCATAGTATGCCCCATTCCATGGGCTACCAAAATCTGCTCTAAACTGCCAAATCCCAACAATAACAGCTCAATGGACAAGCTTGAAATGTACCAAAAACAAAAGGAAAAGAGAAAGGGAAGCTTGAAACATAAAATGAACTCCTATTAAACAGATGATTTCTAATAGTTGTTGCTTTGGAGATTGAGTGTAGATTTCTGTTTGATATTGCATTTCAGAAGCGCTTTTGAAAAAAATTAAATTTTTTTTTATTTTTTTCTTTACTTCAAATTAATATTTTTTTGATGTTTTCAGATCATTTTGATATGCTAATGTCAAAAATGATTTTTTTTAAAAAAAAAACATTATTTTGATGTGTTTTGGAATGAAAAACACTTTGAAAAGTTTGAGAGTGTGGCATCGGTTGCTTTTCAAAGTACTTTTACCCTTAAAAAAAAAGGACTACAATTTCAATAGCACTCAATCACTTTCTAACAAAATAAGCAGTCAAAGCTTCATTCAGACGTAAATAAAAAGCTATCCCACAAAACTTACATATAAAAACATTTCTGAACAAGCTAACTACCACTGGAACTCTGTGGTGGTACTGATTCTTATTTTTTAGGCAAAAAGAGTTCACATTTATTCCAATCACATCCTGGCAAGGTTATGAAAGAGAGATAGGATGTAAGGTGGCTCTGGAGAGGAAGGGAGGGAGAATGTATACCTGCTTATTTGCTGGATTGCGTCCCCAAGAAAGACGCACTGTTTGCTTGCCAATTACTGTTCCATTCAACTTCTGCAATGCTTCTTCAGCATTATCCCTGCCAATTGAAGTTAGATAGAGAATCATGTAGTAACTCTATAATGCGGGAATAACTAGCCAATACTTTATTATTCACACATTGTTAAGGCAAAGCAGAGTTACAGACACAAGTGTTACCTGTTGGCAAATTGTACAAACCCACATCCTTTACCGACTGGAATTTTAACGGACACTATCTCACCATACTGTGAGAAAGGCTGCTTGAGATCTTCATCAGTGACGTTGGGGTCAAGCCCTCCAACAAATATCTACAAAGACACATGGCCTATTCAAAAGAAAAACATAGGTCTCCAAAAGATTAAAACTGCACAAAGAAGCTGGAAAACTCACTGTTGTATTGTTGGAATCACCATCTGATTGGAAGCCTTGGGCAGAGGCACCATTTGATGCATATCCACCTAAGAAATAAGAGAAAGAGTTGAGCAGAGCTCCAAGTGAGAAGGTGGACCTTTCTAACATCATAAAGAGAAGTCAGTTTGATGACAAATTCCAAAGGGCGAAGATACAAACAGGAGAAAAACACTGGCAGGTAATCAAAACCCTTGCAAGGAAAAGAAATGAAGTAAACAACTTTTGCAAGTGAAATAGAATTTGGTACATAGACAAGCAACAACTCTCTTTTTTTTTCATTTTAAGAAAAAAACCTGATAACATGCATGAAGTAGGAAAATAAATACTCTGATCATGTTCAGGATCATAGCACCATGTGACACCAATCCATCAGGTATCAATCATAATTGGGGCCAAATATAACACTTCCAAAAAAGTTTTGTTTCATCCAAGCCCAAAGTCGGTGGACAATCATGTAAATCAGTATCAGCAACAAAAGATTGAGACATGGTCTGTATGGCAGATCAGAAGGATTAGCAGAGGGGTAAAGAGTTTTCGTGTGTGACAGAGCAAGGAAGAAAGGAAATAGAATTTCTAAACAGATCCATCTTTATCATTGCCCTAAAGAATTATGAAGAAATTGAAAATACAATTGTTACATGAAAAAACCAAAAACCAAGGCTCAAAATATCAAACAATTAAGTTGTAAGATAAAGATTTAAAGAACGAACAATAATCTAATACCTTGTTGCTGATATCCAGAGGACTTCCTGGGAGTAGCAGCACCAATACGCATAGGCCTGCTCGAACAATACACACCATTCATTTCAGTCATTGCCTGTGTTCTTTCACTATCATCTCCAAACCTCACAAAACCATAACCTTTTGAACGGCCGGTGTTGGCGTCAAATACAACTTTTGCAGCTTTAACGGATGGATATTTGCTAACAAAAGTTTCCTGCAACAAACTATCGGTAACATCTGCAGCTAAATCTCCTACAAAAATAGAAAGATCAGGAGCATTATCTGATCGCTTATCGCCCGTGCTAAATGTTGCCCAATTGAGGCGAAAAGGCTGTTCTGTGTTAGGCATCAAAATGCCACCATAGTTCTGTAGAACTTTCTCAGCTGTGGCATGCGTAAGAAATTCCACAAATCCATAGCCCTCGGACAAACCTGTCTGCTTATTGCGAATAACCTTGATAGAAGCAATCTGTCAATGTACAACACTGGTAGTCAGATGCAAAAGGCCACGCTCACCAAACTCTAAAAACAATTTCTTTCATTAAAATTGTAAAGAACAATTACTCCTTTCCCACCACAACAGCAATGCATCATTATAAGGAACTAGCTCCTTGAATATCCAAATTGATGCGTCACGTAATTTATCTAAAAATACCCTCTTCCAACCCTACATATTCTATCATTATCAACATTCCATGCGCACTAAACTACGTTTCTTTGATTCTTATTTATTAGTGTTAGAATCCCATTACCCTTTTAAGTTACAAGACACAAAACTTCCATGTTCCCTTCATTGTCTTCAAACTAGAATATTTAGCATAAAGCTATAAGCTTATGCAATTTTTGCTTCAATTCATCACAAAATAATCTCTCATGCACAAAAAAAAAAGGATTTGAAAGTGTGCGGATAGATAAATAAATAATATATGTATATATACCTCGCCAGTGGAAACAAAGCAGGAGTGTAAATAATTTTCATCCATCCAGTGATGGAGATCACCAATCCATATAGTTTTATTCTCCCCAGACCCTTCTCTTTGTTGCTTCTGTGTGTGTTGTTGTACATGCGGGAGATGGTGGTGATGCGGCTGGTACTGGTGGTACGCGGCAGCCAGGTAGTGTTGTGGAGGCGGCGGTCCATAATGCTGAGGCGGTATGATTTGATGCTGCATTACCATAGCCGCCGCCGGGTACTGTATAGGCATCCACTGTTGTTGCTGCGGTGGAGGCGGCGGCTGTTGCCGTTGATTCTGCTCTTGCTGTGTCTGTGCATCAGAACCGCTGGATTGCATCTTATTGTTATTAAATAAAAAAAATGGTGTTAGAATATAAATAATATTTATTTTTCTCTCTTTATAAATTAAATTGTAAATAAATCTGAGAGCTTAGAGAAGGAGAGGGAGAGAAGGATATGGAGAGGGAGACGGTTAGGGTCTAAGAGGAAGGTTTAGGAGAGTGAGTGTTTTTTTATGGAGATGTAAGCGCTGTTGTGTTTAAGTCCGTTGGATCGACGAAGTGAGGTTTGATCACATCCGTTAGTTCTGCTCTCATGGATCCGCCGCCAGCTGCGCTTGCCTGGCTTTTTTCGGGTGCTGTGGGATATTTTCGGTTGATTTTAGATTTGTTTTGGATTTACTTCGAATAGCAAATTTAAACTAAACTTATCCGTTAGTTTTTTTTTTGTTTTTTTTATTCTGTTAATAAATAGAAAGGTTCTTGATTCTGTAGTGCAGAGTTTTTGTGTGATGAGGAGGAAACACAGAGGAGGGTTTTCATGACTGGAAAGGTTCTCAGGTTCGTGTTTGTTTTCTGAAATCAGCATAGGGCTAAAAAATATAGTAAAAACCAGTATAAGGCTAAAAACTACTATATGAAAATTGTGTGGTATATACTATTACTATAGTTGTTAAATTCAGATTGAAAACTAATTCAGATAATTTTAAGTTATCAAGTAAGCTGGTGAATAAAATTGAATAATTTATTTTTAAAAAAATAACATTATTTTATTTTTTTAAAAAAAATTAATAAGGCTATTCCATTTGGTATGATCGGTTAATTTAAAAATTATTTTTTATTAGTTTAATATATCTTTCTATTTATCTTTAAATAGTTATGTTTTGAGAGTTGTGATTTTTTTTTTTTTATGTTGATAGCTACATTGTTTCAATTCATAATTTATTACAATTAATTTTAAGAATAACTCAATAATTACGAGCTTGAATTTTTTTAAAATTACTGAAAGTTTATATAATTATTAATTTTAAGATTCATAAAATTAATTGAATTACGCGTAAATTAACTCGAATAATTGTGTTAATAAAAAAATTCTTACCATCATTAAAAAAAAAATTAAAAAATCAAATTCCACAGTTCGATGTGCCTGCGCAAGTGACATTTTTATATTCTCCTCCAAATACTTGAATCTCTCTTCTGCTGAAGGGAGTTATCCATTGCTCAAGCAACGTGCCAGGTTAATTGCACTACGAGTTGCTGCGGAGTTCATTGTTGCAGCTCTTTTTTTCTTTTTCTTTTTGAATAGATAATCTGAGCATTTGGTTCGATTTAAGAGATGGATCCACAAGGAACTGATCTACCAAAATCTAACCGAGTCAATACCCAATTCACAAGGTACATAAAAAAACAGGCTAATCTAGTTATCTCGGCACGCGAATCGAGTTTCTTGTCAAACCATATGGAGATAATGAATTATAATCAATTCGATTAAATGGATCAACTCAACTTGTTATCTAATTAATCCGGTTGAATAAAACTTGGCTCGGTTCTTAAAATTTTTAAAAAATCTTAAAATCTGAATTCATCTAAATAGCCCAATCTTCGACTTGAATTTTGAATTTAAATCAGAACAAATTTTACAACAACCAACAATTTCAAAATGGAAAACTCTGGGCCGGGTAGAAAATAGTATACGTGGCGTTGGACTTGACAATGGATTGAGTCCAAGCCAGTTAACGTGCGGAAATAGTGTCACGAGCGGACACGTCGCACTCGGCATACAGTTAACGAAACTCCTCGAACGACAAGGACATGAGTCATGACCGTTGCATCCAGAGTCGCAGCAAAATGAAAAATCAGAACTCTAAAAGCATATACCCATAAACTTGAACATACGAGTTTAAATGCACCAGGCCTGTCAAGTGGGCCAAATCATCCACCCCTCACTGGCTCAGTTTCTCGAACCCATCATGCTCGAATGGATTCACCGAACCACGGAAAGGCCGAGGCAGGGGTGCTCAAATGGGATTGTTTTTCTTCTATTCTTGATGAAATATGAATTGAGCCAGCACTGGTCGATGTTCTTACAGAGTGAAAAAAGAGATCAGACTTGGATTACGAGCATTAATTTACCTCTGCATCACACATTAATTCCTAGCAAAAATATCCTTAATATTATCAATAATCTGAAATTCAAATATTTTTCTAGTTAAAAAAAATAATATTCCTGACAAAGGTGGTTCATAGTGATAGTATTGGGTTCTTTATGAAATTTCAATTAAAGATATTAAATACGGTCCAAGAATAATTCTATATCATCTATCAATACAATCCTTAAATTAAAGCTTTTTGAAAGAGAATGTGAGTTGTAAAATTTAAATTTATAATTATTTGGTCATTAAAACTATATATAATATCATGTTAAAATATAATTCAATAAAAAACTTATGCTATTAAAAATATATTTTATATTATTCTCTGATTTTTTTAAAAAATTTATGTTTTTGTATTAAAATAAATTAAAATGCCCTTGTTGTAAGAACACACGTTATATTTACAAGATGAGAGGATTTAGGAGTGTCGAAGGGGCAACTAGTCCCAACTCCCACCATTTTTTTTTATTATTATTAATTTTGTTTATTCAAACACTCTTTTGGAAAGAAAGCACTTTTAGAGATACTGCATCGTTTCAAAACTTCTATAATGTCTTTTGATTCTAGCTGCTGGAAACATAAGGTTTATTAATGTCATCAAGGAATATTTTAGGCATCGAAGACTTCGAAGTCAAGGAATGATTGCCTCTAGATTTATCTTTTCAATCTCATAGGACAAATTGCGGCCGCTGGTGGCTAAAGCCACAAGTGCCTCTAGAACCTTTCTTTCTTGGTGATGTGACTATTTGGTAAACAAATATTTTTTTCTTTGTAATTGGGTAAAAAACAGAAGTTACCGCAAACCTTTGAAAATTAAAATAGCGTTTTGTTACTTTATCGAAATAAAAAAAATGAAGATAATTAAAAAAAATTAAAAATATATATATTTGTTGTTATTAATTTTTAAAAATATAAAAATTCATTTCAAAAACTGTTTTAGAGATAAATTTATTATAAATCTTTTTCTCTTATACTAAATATGTTTTTGTTTACAACAGTAACACTCACACTCAATATTGTAGAAGACATATATATATATATATATATATGATGATGATGAGTTCTTGGACAACATATTGCTTTTCGTTTTTATTGACAAAAGCAAGCATCCTTATCATTTTGAGGTTGTTATTTAAACAAAAAAAAAGTTACGTGTTTAATTAGGAGGACAATGTTCTTAAGTGGGCATAATTAGAAGCTGGAGGGGGAGGCTAGATTTATCGAGTATAACAACTCTGACAAGCTTGGCACTAATTCTTCCGAGTAGAAGGCACTTGCATTGGGAATTCATGAGAAGCTGAGAACTGATCATCTTCCCTGTCCATCAAGCTTTTTTAAGTTGTCCATCATTGACCATAATTTCAATTACAATAATCTAAGACTTGGCAAATTGCAATCACTCCATCAAGCTGAATATGACTGCTGCGTGCGTCTCTGTGTGTGTGTGTGTGTGTTAATTTGGTCCACCACACATGTACATATACATATGCATATATTTTCATCGTTATGACACGGGATCAGTGGCATCTGATAACCCTGCTGGACCTGCATGGACCGGTTATCTTTTCAACTTCTGGGTGTACAGAAAAGGAAATTTCACAACTTTATTGATATACACCATGTGGTGGAGAGATATACAAATACATATATATGGAGGATAGTAATTATCATAAGCGCGCAACAGGCTTCAAGGACAGCTTGGGTGAATAAAGCCATATGATGAGAACTACAATATTTTACATGCCATATATAGGAGATTCTTTCAAGATAACTAAGAAACATATCTGCTTCCTAATAATGTCCAGGAGTAGAATGACCAGCCCCGGGACTGTGGCCTGGAGTCGTTGGCTTGAAATCATCACTGTCTGCATCAGCATGGTCCGGAGCAGGTGTGACGGGTTCTGAACGTGCTTCAGACACTAAAAGGTCGCGGTGCAAGCTGGAACTGCTGGTGTTCTCCCCTGTCTTCAGCAGCCTTCCCACACTAGAAGTGATTCCATAACACAACACCAACACAATAATCAAAGTACTAGTGAAAATGAGCTTACCTTTGGCCATGACAAAGAGAGAGAATAATTCTAATTAATTGATGGAAAACTCAAAGAAGATTAATTAAGCTTCAAATGAGAGTTATAGAGAAAGAAAGAAAGAGGCGTTGCAGCTGGATGCCTGTAAGCTATTACCACGGTTGCTATATATAGACTTTAGGGATGGATGCTGCAATGGTGCGCATTACCAGAATAAAATCTTCAAAATGCAATGTGGGAAAATTGTAAAGATGATTTCAAAGTTTTTCATGATTATGTTCCCCAAGATTCTCTTCTTTGGAAGGAACAGTTTGAGTATCTCCATAGGTTGCTTGAGGTGCTTTTTCTTCACTATTTTTGCATGTCCCATGCAGCCAATATAATACAGTTCATTGAAAATGTTATTGCTAGAACGAAAAATAGAACTAAGATGGTGATTAAAGCTTTCACGCATGCACTTGCTGATTGAGACTTTTCTGGTATGAATCCATTTTAAATTTGACTTTGCGATTGATCCTTGAATCGGCCTTGGTAAGTTCCTAGACTGACTTTTATGCATCAGGCTTCACGTGCTAATAAGTTGCTATATATTTACTGCAAGGATCATTCAATTTGAAAGTTATGTAGCTTCAATAGGCATAATACAAGATTCCTACATGTTAATTAAATGATGGTTAGCAGCTATTATTTTCTTGCGTAGTTTCAGTGATGTATCAACTATATGCACAAGTCTACCATATTCATTAATGCGCATCGATTAGTACTTTAACATATATAATATATCCCAACATAGCATTTTATGCGTTAGTCAAACCATTGAATCTATCGATAATGATTTTAAACTAAGTATTGATTACATAATATACATGTAGTACAACATATCATGAGTTCCATTGAGATGATGTAAAGCTATATATATATAATCATTTGATATTATTGTAGTTTTTGCAGTTGTGTTTTAAAAAAATAGATTTTTTTTAAAGAAGAGTTATAAATTTTTTTTTTCTAATCAATATTTTAAATAAATTTTTTTAGTGAAATTCATGTAAAATTATAGTATGTATTAATTATCTAAACACTCAGTGTATTAAAAAAAATCTGCCTTTTGTAGTTGTTACAAGCTGCCCAAGTTTTCAAGGATGACTAAATATTTCAATGCATTAATCATGCATACCTGCCATGAGTGTTGCCTCATATTAGATGGCTGCGATGTAAGGAATCAGTATCTATGAATATACAAGGAAAAATCACTTGTATTATGTGTGTGTGTGTGTATTTGACTTTTACCATATAGTTGCTTGATCGTTCACTGAAAAAAATACGGCTACAGAGATCTGCAGGTTATTATGATTAGAATCGATGCTAGATTTTGTGGGGTTCTTACCGACTGAAAAATCACCTTCCCATGTGGAAGAGATTTCTAATGCTAGTAACGCGCATTGGAGCACTTACATTGGTCATGATTTCCTGGTACGTCTCCTGTGTAAATTCTTGAGCATATTGTATTCTTAACCCTAAATACATGGGGCATATTATATATGTAAGTCTCGTTATCCACTAAGGTTATGATTGCTGTATAAATATTGTATGTGTGCTTAAGTAATTTTGTATATTGCGTGCGAAAAACATTGAGAGAGAAAAAAAAGAATCGAACCGAGCATTTATTATGTGCTGTGAAGATTGTGCTTAAAATTAGAGCTGAGAGTTCTTCGAATTATATTGATTCTGTTCGAATTATTTTTTATATTCATGTGTATGATCCTAACATAAACTGTGTAATGCCCCAATCTCATATAAAAAAGGATTAAAGGAGATCTTAATTTGACATATAAAAACTCGAGGAGAGCTTGAAACTTAATTCTCGGGGAACATGAGATGTCGAGGACCAATTATGAGATCATGCTGGGATATTATTTACTTGAGTTGTTTTATAAACAATTAATATTGCCTGCAACCACTAAGAACTTCACTGGGAGATGAAAGGTAGTCCAGAAATTAATTAAAACTATGATTTTTTTCACTCTGAGTTGATCTCTCCTAATTAAAATCGACCCTTAGGAAAAGGAAACACCCACAAGTTAATTAAGAGGGTCATAATCCTAGGTACAAGTCCACTTAACTTCCTATTAAAAGAAAACTATAGGTTACTAAATGGGGGACATCAATGACATGATGTTGCCAAGAATGTGTTGATCCCCTACTTATTTATATAGAAAGCACCATACAAAATGGTGTTAGGAAAGAATATCCCGAGGGATTAGCATCAATTTTAAGTCGTGTGATTAATGAAGTTTAATTAGTATTAAAATGAAGATTTGGTGATCAATAATTGAAGATCTTGATGCATTACTAAAAGTGCCGTTGATCGTGACTAAGTGCGCACTGATTTTTCAAAGCTTTTTCCGGTAAAAGAAAGGTTTACAAGCTTTCAAACCCCACAGAAATCCTCACGGGTCCATGATTGTTCATGTGAATCCTCCGCGATCCTAGAAAGGGAGAAGGGAAGTCAATTGAAAGAAATACGTCTTAGTGCCCACAAATGTTCCGTGTCTCATTCTTCCTTTTAATTCTACTTGTAGAATTCTAGTTGAAATTCATAGTTATGATGGCTGGTTGGCTCCTCGAGTTGGGGAAGTTCATTTAACCATCAGTTCATTTGGACCTAGAAATGAGCAGTGTCCATCACTTATTGACAGGGAAACTGTGCGATGGGGAATTCAGCATAGAGCTTCTGTTGAAAGAGAAAAGCAATTACTTTAGCCGTCAAATCCTAGCAGTTGAAAGAAAAAAAGTATCATGCTTGATCGATTAAGGTATCTGAGGGATCTCTAAAGGGGCCGCCCAGAGGTTTTTTATTTGTGATTCAGAACCTAGTTTAAATCAAATTTTAATTTGAATTAATCTTAATATGTATTTGATCAAAATCAAGTGATCTTACAAGTTAAATTATGATTTAATTGATTTGTTCAGATCCTATTTAAATTTAGTCAAGTTAATATTAAAAAGACATAAATAAGTTGTTTTAATTCAAAAAAAATTGATTTAAATTAACTTGATGAACTACTAATTTAAAATTCTTTATTAAGTGAGCAACTTCTATATTTATTATAGCTTTCATTATTGCCTCTCTGGTAGATATCATCATTGATGATATTCATGAACATGTTTATAAAAATATTATCATTTTTATGCTATTGTTTTCCGGGCTAGCTCGATAAGCATGATTTTAATATGATCTTACGGTGGAGATAAACATTAAATTGGATGGAATCTCCCTGTTTCTACAAAACAAGGAGGGAAAAAACAAAGGGAAATACATGATTTCGTTAGCCGAACACCCACTAGAGAATCCATTCAAAAGAGGTGGCGAGAAAATCATTGCATTCAAAGGATCCAGCTTGAACATGTTTAACCCAAATATAAACAAAAAAAAACCAGGGGAGCACGTTGAATCTAGAGAGCCACTAGAGGAAAACTGAGCCAGGCCTGGCCAGCCGCTGAAGTTGGAGCAATCATGGTAGCCCGAGCTGGCAACAAAACTTATCTTGGTTCTGGTCTCGATCCTCCACTTGTTCACGTTTCTTGCTGGACCTCAGTATTCTTCCGACTTTTCCTCTACTCGGAGTTGACTGTCTGCTGCAGACAAATAATTCGACCTTTTCTTTCTCTCACACGGCGACACTTAGTTTCGAGTTGTTTTTATATATTATAAAAAAATCATCTCTTTGATCCAATAAAAAACAAATTATTCATGATAGGTTAGAGAATTTACGAGTATTTTACTTTTTATAATCAGACTTTAATAGCCAAGCGATGAGTATCTCCTCTAACATCGATCTTTCTCGTATTAAATTAAATGTAAATTATATGTGTATTCAAGAAAAAGATCAGGTTCGAAGAGGAAAAAAAAACCATATTGATCTAAGAATAAATAATTTGAAATTGAGAAAAAAACATATAGAAGGGAAAAAAAAAAAAAGCTGCAATCGTTAGCTATGTTATAAATGAGAAATATTGAAACATTTAGGAAAAGATATTATAAAAGGTTTTTTCTTAAAAAGACTAAAAGAAATGAAAAAAAATCAAATAAATGTATTTCTATACGACT
>Ga0325410_1004722_pt1 | contig 15174 bp, 13 predicted proteins | sample PopdelMetagenome_16_FD_206182 | JGI IMG/M metagenome (GOLD analysis project Ga0325410, IMG submission 206182) | Populus deltoides microbial communities from Bellville, Georgia, United States - Xylem-PdIQD-R3 | ecosystem: Host-associated > Plants > Phyllosphere > Stem > Wood/Secondary xylem...
CCTATTCTTGTCATTGAGATCTTTGACTGTTGGGGTATAGATTTCATGGGTCCATTTCCTCCATCATTTGGTTTCTTGTACATATTAGTCGCAGTAGATTATGTTTCAAAATGGATAGAGGCAATTACAAGTCGAAACAATGATCACAAAATGGTGATAAAGTTTTTGAAAGAAAATATTTTGAATCGATTTGGAATCCCTCGAGCCATGATAAGTGATGGTGGAACACATTTATGCAACAAGTCATTTGAGTCTTTAATGTAGAAATATGGAATCACACACAAAGTTACCACCCCTTATCATCCTCAGATAAGTGGACAAGTAGAACTTGCTAATAGAAAGATCAAACAGATCTTGGAGAAAACAGTTAACCATAATAGGAAAGAGTGGTGTTTAAGACTTAATGATGCATTTTGGGCTTATCGAACTGCTTATAAAACATCATTATGTATGCCACCTTATAGATTAGTCTATGAAAAACCTTGTCACTTGCCTGTGAAACTTGAAGATAAAGCTTATTGGGCTATTAAAGCTTTTAATTCAAACCTTGATGATGCTAGTCAGCTGCGAAAATTACAAATAAATGAGCTTGAGGAAATAAGAAATGATGCATATGAAAATTCAAGAATTCATAAAACAAGAATCAAAGAGTTTCATGACATGAAAATACTAAGAAAAACATTCAATGTTGGTCAAAAAGTCTTGCTTTATAATTGTCGACTCCATTTATTTCCTGGAAAACTAAGATCAAGATGGAGCGGTCCTTTTATTGTGAAACATGTGTATCCATATGGGGCCTATGATATCGAGAATCCAAAGCATGACAATGTTTTCAAGGTAAATGGGCATCGTTTGAAAGTTTACTTTGATAATTTTTCAATTGAAAATGACTCTATTGAATTGAGTGATCCTATATATAAAGATTGACTCCTTTTCTCACATTTTTTTTGTGTTTTTATTTGTGTGAATTTTGTTTTGCTAGTCTCTCTCAACCCCGGTCAAATGGCGGATAACGGTATTTCATGACTCTTAAATCGGTCTTTTAGTTTCTCATAATAACTAATATATGTGTATATATTTATGCAATTCTTTGCTCTTTCTCCTTTCTTTGCATCTCTTCTCCAATTCTCATTCGAAAATGGACACCATTCTTGAAAAATTGAAAAAGTATTTTCCCGTTTTGCCTCCAAATGCGATTGTAATAATTTACCGTGCTAGGTGTGCACGATTTAGGTTGTTAATGAATCATGGAATTCTTGAAGATATTCACTGGCTAATTGAAGCAAAGGTCCGATTATCAGGTGAGTCCTCCAATTCTTTCATTTCATACATGCCTAGGACAAGTAAAAGCACTTTTACAAAGAAACGTCGTGCAAAATGACTGAAAGTCTGTCACCGATGTGCCAGATAGACTTGTAATACACAATGTTGTTCTTTAGGAATGCTATCTATAAACCGTGAAGATAAAATATGATTCATTAAGGATGGCCTGAGTAAGGGGTCTTTAGATAATCTTTTATTGACTCTTGAGACGCACCCTAGTGGAGATGTGCATCATGCAATTTGATGATTTATGGCCCTATTTTTATAAAGAACATGATCGACTTAGTCTTGGGAATCTGACTAAAAAAGACTTTGTTTGTCAGTTTTTAAGAAAACTGGATGGGAAGCCTATCCCCAACCCAAAGAGGGCGTTTATGCCGTTCTTGGACGTAAAACCAAGGAAAGATGAGAGACACAATCACAAATACCTGTATATACACATGCTTTTTCAAAATAAATAAATAAATAGAGAGAGAGAGAGAGACTCCAGTTGGCCTACATATAGGTGGTATAATTGCATTTTCAATTTCTCATCTATAAAATCTTCTCTTCCTTCTCTTTATTTCTACTCAACCCATACATTCAATAGATATAGAAGTGTGTAGAAATGGCAGGTTCCTCAAGTCATCATATAAGAAATATTTGTGTTTTTCATGGATCCAATCCTAGGAAAGAAAAGGAGTTTTTAGAATCAGAAAATCATCTTAGTTAGGTACTAGCTGAGAGAAAGATTCATTTAATGTATAGGGGAGGTAGCCTTGGGTTAATGGGGTATGTGTCAATAGCTGTATTTTTAGGAGGTAGTCAAGTTTTGGGGGTCGTCCCCAAAGCTTTAGCAAAAAGGGACATAATTGGAAAAACAATTGGAAAGGAACTACATATCTTCATAATGTTTGATCGAATGAATACGATGTTTAACCATGCTAATGCCTTTATTGCTTTACTAGGTGGTCTGGGAACATTGAAAAAGATCTTTTATATTTTCTCTTGGGCCCAACTGCACATTCACCATAAACCTATAGGTTTGTTAAATGTTAATTGTTTTTATGATAATTTGTTGTCTTTTCTTGATCAAGCTGTGGAACATGAATTTCTAACATCTTCAGCACGACAAATCATAATCTATACTGCTACTGCTGAATAATTAATTGACCAACTACAATCTTTCATCCTTGTACTTGATCCCTCCATGAGTCGCATAAATTGGTCAACTATGAAAAGCAGTAAAAAGCTTAGATTGGATTTGAGCCTTCATTTGTGAAACCTTGTGTCCTTTGGTTTTATTAATAGCATTTTATTTTGTTTTGTTATTTCTTATATTTCTTTAAGTGTGTTTCAGGTTTGTCAGTGTTTGATGTTTCAGGTGATGTCTTTTATACTCTATCTTTCTACCTTAGGACATTGAGGACAATGTCTCGTTTTGGTTGGGGGGAGAGGGTAGTAGTTGACATAAAAAAAACTAACAAAATTTTTGCTATTATTAAAACCATTTGACAAAATTTTTATTAGGATGGCAGAGTAAGGAGAAATTTTATTGACTCTTAAGATGCATCTTAGTAAATATTTTTATCAAGGTCTATCAGAATACTTCTTGAAATATTCAAGTTTACAAACTTTCACATTGTTATCGCTTGATTCTGCTCATATACTCATTTAACAAGTATTCTTAAACATTCATTTTCACACACACACTTTAACATATGATTGTGGGTTGCACATTGAATTATTACATTATTTATGTTTTTTTGTTAAATGTAACAACTAAGGGAAAGGGATAGCATATAATTTGCAAAAAAAAAAATGATAATATTGATGATAATAAAAACGTAGATAAGTTTAGTTTTGTAGCCTCTCTAACCTAAACAATTAAGCTCGAAGGTGTGTTTTAACATCTGATACCCTAAAGTCAACTGACTTGGGAGCTATTGGCACAAAGCTTGTTACATGGGTTAAGGAGAAAAGCTTAAGGGAATCAAACATTGCATTATCTACGTATTAGTATCAGCAACTCGAGTTACTAAGCTCGTAGGTGTGTCTCAACACCTAATGCACTAAGACCAACTGGTCTGGGAGTCATTAGCTGAAAGCTCGTTACATGGGTTAAAGATGCATTGTGTTTTAAGTTATATGTATATATATTAAAAAAAAAAGATAATAATCCCAACCCAAGGAAGTTAACCTTAAACATTAGATCAAAATATTCTCTATGAATACTGCTATAGACTTAGATAGATAACATTCATATCTTTCTACACATATATGGCAAGCAAAAACAAAGAAAAAGCATAGAAATCACAGGCTTCAAAGACAAGTGTCACATTCTACCAGTTCTGACCTTCGACCATTTCGACTTGAATATCTTGAGTTAGAGAAGTCCATTTGATGCAAACTCAATTTTATTGGATTCTTGATTCAAAGAATCAACCTAAAAAATGTCAGCAGAAATAGAGCTTGTATTAGAGAGATATGATTTTTATAAAGCAACCTATAAATTCTACCAACAAACAGGTTTTATGAAAAAACAAGTCCAACTTACTTCCCAAGCATCCAAACCGATATGACAATTATTTCTTTGTATGGAAAAGGTCTTTATTTGGGCAATTTGACATCTCTAAGCCCAAATTCAAAGTTTGAAGATTTTATGCAAGACTATTTTTCCTTCTTTTTAGAAAAATAGTTATTGTACTACTTAAATGTAGATTGTCTACTTTGGGAAGGACTACTATTATTTTGGAAGATACAAACTGTTTCTTTTCAGATAAAAAGTAAGAGAGAAAGAAATAGGGAGACGACCAGAAAGAAGAAAGAAGAAAGAAACCCTCACCCTTTTCTCTTATATCTGAAATTATATTTTTATCTTTTCTCTTCCTTAGTTTTTTGATTAACATGCAAGACTATGTTATTTTTCTTCATTGAAAGGATACAAAAACCTTTGGATTTCAAAAATTATGAGATCTATTTTATCTTTTCTTTTCAGTTTGTATGATAAGTATGAATATTTTCTTATGCTAATTTTCTAAGATTGTTTAGTTTGATTGTTAGAGCGAACTCTAAGTTATTATTCTATCCAATCTATTATTAAGTTTGCTATCAAAACTAGAGTTGTGATATTTAAACTTGTGAAGCGACTAAGTTTAATAATTATAACAGGTTGTTGCTCTACAACATCTCAATAGAGCTTTTGGCCATGGTAGGGTTTCTCCTACCTATCCTCCTCTGTAATGCTTTCTGCCTGGTATATCAGATGGCATGCTTGCCTTCTGGCATAATATGGAGTCGTGCAACTCATGCTTTTTTGATAGTTGATTGCGAGTTCTTCTTGCTTTGTTATAGTTTGCTGCTGTTGTCGACTCTATTTTGTTACAATTTGTTATGTATATGTCATATTTCTCCTTTTGGTTGTGTTGTTGTTGGGCTGCTGGACTTTAGGTAGTCTCTACTACTTAATGGTTGTGTGGAGTCTGTTTGTTTCTGCTGTTTTGGCTGTAGAATGCTTGTTGATGCTACATCTGTTGGGTAGCTATGTTGTACTTGTATGCTGCTTTGCTGCTGGTGAAGTTTGTCCTGGGACTGCTTGCTGCTTTTCCTACTGGTCTTGTCAAGCTTTTGTCTTGTGTGGTTCGACTCTTGTGGCTGGTTACTTGAGACCTTGAATGTTTGTTGGAGTTGATGCTAGCTTTCCTTCCTAGCTTGTGTTATGCAGTTTAGTTAGCTCATTGCTACTATATGCAGCTCGGTATGTTGTGCTTCTTGAAGCTGGCTGGAATTATATACTGCTGTTTGATGTGCTAGTAACTGGAGTTGAGGCTTCACCCTCCAGCTTGTTGTGACTGGGAATTGCTGGCCAATTCTTGTATGTTTGCTCTCTTCAGGACAATTTTGTTTTACCTAGTGGCTGCAGTGGGGACTGTTCTCCTACTATAGCTCTTAGGTGCTCGTTGTGGTGCTGGCTTGTCCCTCTCAACTGTAGGTTTAAGCTTCTCTGTTCGGTCTATTTCTGTAGGGTGTTCTGTTAGTTTGCTTCTGTTGTGCTGCTGCTCATCTATTGGAGAAAAGGCCAGTTGTCTGCTATATTGCAAGTCGAGCCTTTCCTTATGGTTGCTTTCAACAGAGGAGCTTGATGGAGCATGTTATGGTGGCAATTAGTCGCTGCTGTAGAGTAGATACGGTTTGTTAAAATGGATAAGGCTCTCTGCTGATGCTGCCCTCTGGGTCGGTATGGGTATGAGTCTTGTCTGGCTGGATCTTTGTTTTTAGTTTCTTGTTTGTGCTGCCCTGTTGCACCGGTTGTTTTATTTATGACCCTCCTACTGTTGCATATGCAGTGTTTTGCACATGATTGCTGCTTTTGGTTGCTTTCCTGTTCCTGCTCTAGGGGACTTGATTGGGTCTCCCCGAGCGTTGGCTGTTAGTTTGCTGTTACAAGCCCTCTTGGGTGTTGTACGTTGGTTTGATGGAGTGGATTGCTAGCTTCTCTGAGTCACTATTGCTCCTGCCATGTTTACTCTATTGATGCCTCCTCTGTTGGTTGCTAGTAAGCCATTTACATAGAAATGTGCAGTTTGCTACTGTTGTGCTCCTGTTCACCAGCTGGGTTTTAATGCTGCCTATTTGTGATGGTGCATCTTGATGTTGGTGTTGTACTTTTCTTTGCTTTTCCTAGCCTGCTCTGGATCGCTCCTGTAGGATGTATTTTAGCACCTTTGTGCTGGTTTTGTGTTGCTCTAGAGGCTGTGTCCGTCTACTAGGCTTGAAGAAGCTTGTCGCTATTGGTGGGACTCTAATGGTTATGCGTTCTGATGGTCTACTGCAGCTTGTATATCTGTTGTTGGCTGGTTTGCTGTTTGCTACGCGTGCTGCTGGTCTGTTGTCAATGCGTGGTGGCGGTTGTGCATCTCTACCGCCAGATATGTCCATATCCTCTGCTTTTGGCGCATGTTTGTTGATTTTGTTAAGCTTGCTAGTTTTGCTATCTTTGTTCACGGGAGCATGTTCTCTTTTTGGTTGTGTTTGCTTGTTCAGAGGAGCTTGTTCCTTTTGTTCGCTTATATGTACATGCCTGTATACTCTGATTTGCTGGTTTCCAGCTTTGTTTTACTTTTGATCTATACAATTACTTACATTTGATAAATAAAAAAAAATATGGCAGATCCATGTTAGGGTTAGTTACACTATGAATCAGTTAACTAACTAATGTTAAGGAAAGAAAAATATTCAGAATATAAATTGACGTATCGTTTCAATGATTAATTTGATTTTCATAGGTGGAAGTTTACTTGAGACCAAGGTTTTTCTCTTAATAAGTTTCAATTTATTTAATCTAGTTTGATTACTTTATTTTCTTTACCATAACATAGCTTAGATAACCTCAAAACCCGCCAACTTTGAATCATTTAGCATAAAGACCTAAACTAGATCTTCCTCGTGAGACCGACCCCTTGTTTGCTCTATACTATCTTATTTGTTTAAGCTAGGGTAATTAATTTATGTGACCACGACATCGCAACAACATTGCATTACTAGAAACTTATAGTGTCCATATCAAAAATGTAGTTTTTGGCATATCCTACAACTTAATCCTTAACCAGTAGTACCCTGACATTATGTCTATTTTCAAAAATACCTTGGCCCTTTAAGTTGGTCAAACAAATCCTCTATCCGTGAAAATGGATATATATTCTTCACTATTACCCTATTCAGCTGGTTGTAATCTATGCAAAGTCTAAACGTCCCACCCTTATTTTTCACAAATATGACCGGAGATCTCTAGCGTGAACTACTCGAGTGTATGAACCCTTTTTATAGTAATTCATGCAGCTGAACTTTAAACTCAACCAATTTTGCTGGTATTATCCTATATAGTGCCTGAGCTATAATAGAAGTACCAAGTAATATATCAATGAAAACTTCTACTTTTCTCTTTGGGGGTGTCATAACCCATTTTTGGGTTATTCCTTAAATTTACATTTTCTCTTCCAAAAATCAAAAAATATATTCGGACTAAAAACAAAAATCCAAAAAAATAATAATAACAATGAGAAGAGGATGTTGGAGTGCCCAGAAAATGGCTAGAAATTGGTTGAGGAGGTTCAAAAGTACAAAGATTCAAATTTGACAGTATATTTTTGATAGATGAAGAGCCTTATTGACAAATAAAATTCAATTTGAAGAAAAAATATCCAAAAACAATTATTTATAGACTTAATTAAATTTTATTAGTGGTTTAATTGAATTTATATAGGGTTTGATTGCAAGAAAAATTGATTTTTAAGTCAATTTGGGCTTTAATTGGAAGAAATTCGAGTTCAGGGGCCAAATTACAATTTTTTAAGAGTTAATTTGGCCAAATCAAGGGCTTAATTGCATAAATATTAAAGTTTAATTTTCATTTGGGGACTTGATTAAATAAATTTAAAACCAAGGACCAAATTGCAAAAAGGCGCTGGAGTCTGGGGTTTGAATTAAGGTTCGTAAAGGGTGAAATTGAAAGTTTGAGGCCAATCAGGAGTGCAATTAGATATAAATCACAAATTAAATGACTAAAGCGTAATTTGCAGAAAAATGACTGTTCATCACCTTCTTTAGAGGGCCTGCACGAGTGGCTACCTTCCCAAGACATTTAAACCTTCGCTTCTTCACCAAGTTAGATGAAACTTACATGCAAACGATCCCCTGACACCTAACTACATGTTGTTGTAAACCGTTTGGGCTGATCGAGGCCTTAGAGGCGGTGGCACTGCCCCAAAGTGGCTAACCCGGCCAGCCATTTTCCTGCACAAAACTGACAGTTCATCATTCCTACTTTGAACCAATGGTTGGGATGCTTTCGGGTCAAACCAAGGGCTGAGATTTGGCACTAGAAGAGAGAAAGTGTCCCTCTTCTAACGCCTATAAATATATTTGATTTTCATGGTCCAGGAGTGGAGAGAATTGGGTCCGAAATTGACAAAAAAAAGCCTCTCCCCCTTATTTCTGCTGCTAGCCGAACCTTTCTCCTCTCTCTTGCTCTTTTTCAGGCCGCCAAAACCTTCACCACTGACTTGACAACCTCCATTGCTACCATAAGAACTGCCCTGAGCCACCATCGACAACAACACCACCACCATCAGAAACAGATAGTAGTAGGGAAGAACGAAACAGAAACCGGCAGCAACCACTGTTTGCTACCACATCAACACCACCAAGAGCCGCCGCCAGCACTGCCAACACCGTTAGGTCAGCTTTTGTCTTCTTCTTCTGCTCCGCAACCTCCACTGTTATGCAAAGTGAATAGCGGAGAGCTCCCCCATTGTTCCCTAAGCCGGACAGAACCGACCCAGACCAAAATGGCTAGGCCGGGTCCGACCTAGTCCAAATTTTGTTTTTCAAAAATAAGCAGTCTCTCAAAGATTTTTAAAAAAATCATATCATATTTTCATAGAGAAAACACACACAAAAATCAAAAATTTATTTTAGCATGCATTTTGACTTTAATAACAAGTTTATTAAAGCCATGAAAACTAGGCCAAATTTCAAAAAACACCAAAAAAAATATTTTTTTCTTTTAGTATCTAGGATTATGAATTTATACGTACAACGTATTCCCGATATTAAAAGGTAGTTATTTTATATGAACATTAGAACGGTTAGACTTTTTCCCGATAAGATAATGATCTTCTTATGGATGACTTATCTTAAACCTTAGACAGACCAACAATTAAAAAAAAAACACGACAAGACCTTAGTTTTTGATCAGACAATTAAACAATGTAGCTTACCTCAAGTAAAGCGTATTTGGGGTGCTAATAACTTCTCTTTATACAACTAGTCTTCGTACTTAATTTCTGAGACCAGTTAGGGTTCCTAGTGATCAAAATGAGTGATGGAAAGATCCTTAGGGATTGTAATTGGTTGTATGGAACGATTGTTATGAAATGATGTATGAACATTAGTTGATATTGTGCATCTATCTAGAATCACTAGTACAATTCTAAACATGAGTTGTAAATAGGAAAGTAGGAGTGTGAGTAAGGATAATAGATGTTATAATGCATGAAAACACTTAGTGTGCTTGTCAAATTTATCTCTCATGTAACTAAAATTCTGACAGTTTTACTAGCTAGCTTCTAGTTGAAATTACAACTTGAAAATAATGTAATTTGGAGTTGGAGTCCGTGTGAAAGTTGTAGGTATGAATTTTATATTTCAAATGAAACTAATATTGACTTATTTGAATCTGTATAACTCTAGATATGAGAAAAACACTAAGTAAAGGTCCAAACAGACATAGTAATAGACAAATTTTGGGTGCTATTATAATTGTTAATTTTGAGCCTTAAAAAAATATAATTTGGAGTTAGTGTCTTTATACAAATTGTAGGTATAGATGTTACATTTCCAATGGAACTAGTCTTGACTTATTTGGATTTGTATAACACATATAAGAGTAAAACACTGAGTAAAGGTATAGACTAACATAGTACTGGAAAGATTTCTTATGCTACAGTAATAAGTGAGTTTAGACATGTAGATGGCAACACTAGGCATTGTGTCCATGAACGTTGTAGCCCTATATATTAGTTTTCCATATAGGTTAATCATAGGAGGATGATGTAGGCTCTCCTTTCCTTATATTTCTATTTAAGTTAATAAGTCCTTTAAATTAAATCATGGGCAATGAAAGTTACTTTCTAGTTGTTCCTAATAAAAAAGAAATTCATGTGGTTGTCTTTATTTTTGAATGAAAACCATTGTGTTGTTATTTCTAATCAGTGGAAACCATGGTGTTGTTGTTTTAAAATAATAGAAACCATTGAAACTATCCTCGATTATATAATGGAAACCATTATGGAGGACGATTAATCAATGCTAAAAAGTTTATATAACAAGGGGGGTTGATTGGTAACTTAAGACTTAATATTCTTAGATGTACTACTAAGTCAAAGCAAATGTTAATGGGATGATAATGTAACAAACAATTGTGATACCTAGAAAATAGAAAATATGGTAATGTTACAAACAAATTATGTTAAGCAATGATGGTGATGTATAAATATGAAATTAATATATGTGATTACTTCAAGGATTGTATCTAAGGAAATCGGTGACTAAGGAAATGAAATATTAATTATTGATTAGGGAATCAAAAATTGAGAAAAGGATTTGCTATGTAGTGATGTATAGTCGGCAACCTTAGATTTGAATGTATTATGTAATTCATCGTGAAGGCAACGTTGAAAGTGACAAATATGAACTTAAATGCCATAGCAGCTGGTGCGTGATCCAATATGTATATGATGTAATCGATGTTAAAAGAATTCTAGATAAACATATTGTTTCTCTTTCCCTATGGAAACCACATACATATACTATATGGCAAGTTATTAAATTTGTAATGTTATTTTAGTTGCTATGATGAGCACAAGTATCATCATATGAGTTGAGGTATTATTAAACTTGAGTTGAATATTTTGAGCAAGGATATTAAAGGTGCTTCTAGACATAATGATTCCTTTCCCTCATGAAAATCATGAGCATACATCTTCTTGATGACTAATAACTCTTATAATGCTATATATGTTGCAGGTCTATGTCACGAAGTGGGCCAGCGTTGATTGTGTCGTTTCACTATTTATAATTTTGTTAGGTACTTATTTTATGTACTATAAATATTTAAAATTGTATTAATAACTTCACCTTGAAATGTACTAAATGGTATGATTGTATTTCTAGTATTTGGTTATTGAATCTCTTTTGTTATGTGTGTGTATGTATATCTATTTCACTTATGTTTTAAGTAAATGGAAAATGAAAAGAATATAAGATGAATTGTGATAAGCGATGTGAAAGAATCAAATGGAGAAATAATTAAATTGGTGGGTGGTTGAAGGCTACTACATGTATGTAATAGAGTTATTTGATATTATGTTACCCATAAGGATAAGAAAAGAATTGAGGAAAAGTATACGTTACAGGGGAAACTCTGTTGTAAATTTGATAAACTAAAGGATCAATAATGGAATGTATTGTTAGATAGATTTTACAAAAAAAAAAATCCCCATTATACTCAGACATAATGATTAGTGTACATGGAAATTTTATGTTGTTACACTATCCCTGGATATAATCAGCTCTCCAAGGACAATCCTTTTTAAAATATCCATGCCCTCTACAATAGTAACATCAACTAACCAAATAGGGGCAGTTCTACCATCTATGTTCATTATGCCTATAAATGTAGCATCACTTTAGCAAAGCAGAATAATTAATGGTCTTCTACTTTGAAGTCCCTCCAACATGACTACCTTTAATATTCTATTGTCCCTCAGCCGATCCTCCACCTATACTTTAAAAAGGCCTAATAACTTTTTTTTCCTGACTAGACACTCTTTTTATCTTTTTATATTAGACAATCTACCCTCATTTTCCCTTCTTAAAAAGGGGAGGTCTAGGAGGTTTACCCAAAGAGTAATCATACTTCTTTTTTTTAACACTAAATTGGCCCTGTCGACCTTTATTATACACCTTTTTAATGCCTGGGCTGCTTCAACCAAGTCTCTCATCATCCTAAATTTTAATGCCATCGACCTGCTTCAAATCATGTCTTAACCCATTCTAAAATCTTCAGAGCATGATGTGGGGCAAACATAGAGAGGTCATGATACCTATTCTCATACTCCAAGACCGACATATCCCCCTGCCTTGAAGCCAAGAATTATTATTCTTTCATCTTGTGATGATATGTAAAGTAAAACTGATTTTCAAATTCTACTCTAAAATCACTTTGGGTCCATAACCATGTGGGCCTCCTTGACTATAAAGTCTCACACCAAGACTGTGCTCTATCTGATAATAATTGAGTGGCATGGTCCACTCTCAACTCATCTAGTACCATTATCCAAACCAAGGTCTTCTCTACCTTCTTAATCCATCTACCTGTAATTTCTGCATCTTGATCCCCCGAGAAAGGTTTATAGCCCATCTGCCTTAGACTTTTCATTATCTGCACTAAGGCAACCATATTATTTTTAGATGTCATGACTACTGGAGCGACTAGCACTATTGGAGATACTAAGGTTGTAAAGGTTAATGCATTAGTCATGGTACCGACCATTGCCCTTATTATCCATGCAATAAGATTAGGATCAACATACAGAGTGGGGGCTTTTATAGGTGCCACTGATGGAGGCATAGTTGTTTGCCCCTAACAATCTACTCTCTATGGTCGCAACACTCTAGCTTGTCTAGAGGTGGTATAATCTCGGAGCCTAAATGACTCTCTTGTCTTGACTGAGTAGCAGCCGATGGCACATGAGAGGTATTATCTGCCTAAGGTTCCTTCCATTAGGATCCATATTTCGAATACTCCATTTCGAATACTCCATTATACCGAAGAGGGATTTGTTCTTATACAATGCCTTGTACAAACCATCCTAAAACAATTTTAACATGTATCAATTTCCATGATAAATTCTGAACTCATGTCAGGGCTATGATACTAACTGTAACATCATCAATATTTATATACAATTGCAACATGATTTCTTCATGTTAATTCCATGTATTTATAATGTTTTTTGTTCAAATGGTTAACTGGATTAAGCTGGAACCTTACATTATCATCTTGTTTATCATATATGTGTGGACATATTATAATCATCATTTACCTTTTTCTAATTACATTAAGACAAAAAAATTTAGTCGGGAGTTTACATTTTTAACCTTCATGGTTGCAAGATAATCTTTGCAGTTCATTCTATTATTACTTTCCTTGCCATAATGATGGCAAGTTCCCTTATCATTCATGATGCCCCAAGTAGGTTTTTATGTTTGGATTGTAAGAGCAGGTCAACGTATAACTCATGGTCCATGACATGCCTAATTAGCCCAATTTTTTCAAACAACCAATTATCCTCAACACATATGTGTTCATCGAAGAACCCTCTGTCATCTTATAATGGAAAAATTCATTAGATATCTCATACCTCTCAGTCCTACTAATCACATCAAACAACTCTTTAAGATATATAATTATTATATGGGCATCCATATTTCCATGTTATATTTGAATTTCAATTGACATGGTTAACATCACGCTTGCAACATACTCATCATCATCAATATGAAATTGATATTTAGTCTTAACTTTATTATCAGTGTCCTCATTAAAGACAAGAGAATTTAAAAAGAATTCTCATATTAAGGTACTAGTCCAAAAAGTTTGGTTCAGTCAATTTATTAACATTATATATGCTATGTAGGGATATATTTATTTTTTTACTCATTGTAATCTATCAACCTTTTTATATAAAGATAGCAAATATGAGTTTCATGCATAAATATCTATAACTAAATTTAGATAAGGTCTTTAATTATAATTTGGTCTTCCACTATTTTTTTGCAAATTAATAACCCTCACTATTAATTTGGGAAATCTTGCTTAAATCTTTTAGTGGGCTAGAATCTCATTTAATTTATATGATCTTAAGCAACTTAACAAATCAAAATAAATTAAATTAGGTATATATAACATAGCATATGATGTAAACCTCATGATGACGTGGTCACGCAACCCACAATCAAGATTGATTCTACTAGCAGAAATTCGCTAAATAGCAATAGATTTACCAACGGAATATGTCTGTCGATAATTTGAGGTCGAAATTACTAATGAACACTTTTCCGTCTGTAATTCAGTCGGTAACTACCGATAAAAATTTTTCGACGGTAGTTACCGACTGAATTACGGATGGAAAAGTTTCCGAATTAAAAAAAAAAGCGGGTCGCCGACGTGGAGGTTTTGGCGGGTTATTTTTTCCTACTAATTCAAAACAACAGCCCGTACAGTGAAGTGACTGGTTCACCGTTTAAATTGCTGACAGACTCACCGAGGGATTTGAAATGGCAGATCCGTACGGTGACATGTCCATGTTTCCATCAGAATCACCAACGGAGTTTCCGTCAGTGAAACCGTCGGAAAAAGTTAATATATGACAGCTCTGCCGACCCTCTCCTCTCCTATTTCTCCTTCTTCTTCCTAATCCCAACTCTCCCCATCTACAAACAACCAGCCCCCCCTCCCCCCCAAAAAACAAATCTCCCTCATATCAGCACAACAAGTTATATTTCTTGAAGTTTTGTGGTTACAGCATCCGTGTTCTGATTTACCGATGGATTTTATCAATTTTTGTAAGTAATTCTATCTTTTTAAATTTTAACATTTAATTAAATGTCAATTTTATTGTTTTTTTAGTATATGTATTTTGTTAGTAGATGTACATGTTTTATTATTATTTCTCAAACAAACTTGTAGTATATGAATGTATAATTCTATACTTGTTATGGTTTGTTTTAGATTTTGTAAGATTGTATTTGTTTGTAAATTGTTAAAACTTTGTGGAACTACCGAAGTACATGTGATGTTTTGAAATAATTAATAGTTTGCTTAATGGGTCCGTTTAAAGTTTTATCAATGGTATTGCGGAGTGGTAATTTCCGTAAATTTATATATTTTAATTTGTATGGACGTTGATAAATGATAATGAATATTTAATATTTATGAGAAGTTGTGATTGGTTTGTTGGATAATCTTGAGGTAAAGTAATATTTTTGCAAGTTTATTTACCTAACTTAGTTAATTAATACATTATGTCATCATAATTTTATAGAGGTTCGATATAAATCATGGATGATTGTTCATGGATGTATCGAGATTCACCCCAAGGATTGCGGAGGATGGATTATTATAACGGGGTTCAGGGTTTTATTAATTTCGCAACATCTATTCCTAGAAATTTTACTGGAGGCGGTATTAGGTGTCCATGCAGGAAGTGTGAAAATAAAAAGTATCTGCATCAAGATGTTGTAATGATG
>Ga0325410_1004723_pt1 | contig 15172 bp, 8 predicted proteins | sample PopdelMetagenome_16_FD_206182 | JGI IMG/M metagenome (GOLD analysis project Ga0325410, IMG submission 206182) | Populus deltoides microbial communities from Bellville, Georgia, United States - Xylem-PdIQD-R3 | ecosystem: Host-associated > Plants > Phyllosphere > Stem > Wood/Secondary xylem...
CTTGTAGCTGCCGCATCGTGAGTTTGAGGGGAGATGTTAAATAATATTTATGTAGTCTTATTTATTAAGGGTAGAATAGTACTTTCAGTTTGACCTATATATACTTTATTTGTATTTAGGTTAAGACAATGCATTCATAATAAACAAATTATTCAGAATTGTAGCCTCCTTTTTTTTTATCCAAAAATAAATCAAACATCAAGTAACAAGGCATATACCACCAAAATTCTTTAACCATAAACCATTCAGAAGATAGTTCTAGAGGAAAAGAAAAAACAAAAGGAAAAACAGCCCCATTCATAAGAGGTTCAAACCACACATTCAATACATCATAGATACTACCAGACAGATAGCCTAACACATTTCATCTTCAATTTCAATCTACCTGACCTATATATACTTTATTTGTATTTAGGTTAAGACAATGCATTCATAATAAACAGATTATTCAGAATTGTAGCCTCCTTTTTGTATTTGATCTCAATTAATTTAACAGTTTTGATGTGCTGATCATAAAAATAATTTTTAAAAAATAAAAAATATTATTTTAATATATTTTTAAATAAAAAATACTTTAAAATATAACTGCTATCACAATCTCAAACATTTCATTTCTATGTAACAAAAGCCGAATATTACAAAAAAATATCCTGGAAACTAAGATTGCCGTGTTTCCAACACTTGTATGGAAATATTTAAGTTTTCAATAATTAAACCTTCAGTCCCATGTTTTGCGCCACTTGTTTGACAATATATGTATATTAGATGCGGAGACTTGAAGGTCAATGAAAGGATGATCTAAAGAGAAATGGATGATCTATCACAATCTAATTATTTTAATGGCATTTTAGTCATTAATACTACTCTAAAGAGAAATGGATGATCTATTCAATAATCTCACAGTTTAAGTTCAAAACATTAAAAGGTAATTTCTTGTATACTTTATCTACGTTTTGGTGCTTAAATCATGCATGGCCACATACCTAATTAAGATGTGAATTAACTACGTTTGTAAATTATTAATTAAAAACAGTTCTTTCTATTGAAAATGTTGTGCCTCGATTTCTTAATTTTTGGAAATTAAAGTCAGTATGTAAAGCACTCGTAATTTGTTTTCCCTAAAAATATTTTCATGTAAAATTCCACCTCCGATATCTATAAAATTAATTATTAGCACCATTACTTTGCGGGGAAATTATTTACTAGAAACAAAGACTTTGGGGTCAAGAAAAAGGACAGACCAAGTCCTAAGTCATAAAAAAGACTTTAGTCCGTGACTACGCTGAACTTTCCTTTCTTTGTTTACGGCCACTTTGTTTCCCAGGGGACAGGCCACGTCGTCAGTTAATAAACTGTTGATTTGTTTGTGTATAAATAGTACCAATGCGAATCTTTACTTCTCATCTTTCGCTCAACACTCCAAATATACTTTCGAATCCTGCAAGGCCAGCCAACATGGGGTTTTCACCAGTACTGCCCCTCTCTCAATTTCTCTCTTCCATTCTGTTTCTCTTCCATTTTCACACAACAATTTCTTCATCAAATTACTCCTCTTCATCTCATTTCTGTGCTCCTGACCAAAGCCTTTCTTTGCTCCAATTCAAAGAGTCCTTTTCCATTAGTAGCTCTGCTTCAGGGCGTTGCCAGCATCCCAAGACAGAGTCGTGGAAAGAGGGTACAGACTGCTGTTTGTGGGCTGGGGTCACTTGTGACATGAAAACCGGGCAAGTCACTGCACTGGACCTTGCTTGCAGCATGCTTTATGGCACCCTCCATCCCAATAGCACCCTCTTCTCCCTGCATCATCTTCAAAAGCTCGACCTCTCTGACAATCATTTCAATAGCTCCCATATTTCTTCTCGATTTGGCCAGTTCTCCAACCTGACACATCTTAACCTAAATTACTCAGTCTTTGAAGGTCAAGTTCCGTCGAAAATCTCTCAGCTCTCCAAATTGGTTTCACTTGATCTCTCTGGAGACAGAAATGACTATCTAAGTCTAGAACCAATTTCTTTTGACAAGCTTGTTCGAAATCTAACCCAGCTTAGAGAACTCGATCTGAGTCGGGTAAACATGTCATTGGTTGTACCCAATTCCTTGATGAATCTGTCTTCTTCTTTGTCATCACTCATACTCAATTCGTGTAGATTGCAAGGAAAATTCCCATTCTCAATGAGAAAATTTAAGCACCTCCAGCAGTTGGAACTTGCAGAAAACAATCTTAAAGGTCCAATTCCATATGATCTTGAGCAACTCACTGAGTTGGTTTCACTTGCTCTCTCTGGAAACGAAAACGACTATCTAAGTCTAGAACCAATTTCTTTTGACAAGCTTGTTCAAAATCTAACCCAGCTTAGAGAACTCTATCTGAAGTGGGTGGACATGTCATTGGTTGTGCCCAATTCCTTGATGAATCTGTCTTCTTCTTTGTCATCACTCACAGTCTATTCAGGTGGATTGCAAGGAAAATTCCCATCCTCAGTGAGAAAATTTAAGCACCTCCAGAAGTTAGATCTTAGATACAGCAATCTTACAGGTTCAATTCCAGATGATCTTGGGCAACTCACTGAGTTGGTTTCAATTGATCTCTCTTTCAATGACTATTTGAGTGTAGAACCAAGTTCTTTTGACAAGACTATTCAAAACCTAACCAAGCTAAGAAATCTCCGTTTGGGTAGTGTAAATATGCCTTTGGTCACACCTAATTCCTTGGCGAATCTGTCCTCATCCTTGTCAGCTCTTGGCCTTTGGGATTGTGGATTGAAAGGGAAGTTCCCAGATAACATCTTTCTCCTACCAAACCTTCAAGTACTTGATTTGAATAACAACGACGACCTCACTGGCTCTTTTCCTTCATCCAATGTGAGTAATAGCCTCAGGTTATTGGGTCTTTCTCATACTACAATTTCAGTTTATTTAGAAAATGACTTCTTCACAAATCTAAAGTTGTTGGAAGTTCTGACTCTCAGAGAATGTAATATCATAAGGTCAAATCTGACCCTGATCGGTCATCTCACAAAGCTCACTCGTTTAGACCTATAGGTAACAATTTAAGTGGTCAGATTCCATCATCATTTAAAAACCTTGTGCAACTTCAATCCTTGTATCTTGATAACAATAATTTTTCAGGTAGGATTCCAGATTTTTTAGGTAACCTTACCCTTCTTGAAAATTTAGGTTTATCCAATAATCAACTGTCAGGACCTATCCCTTCTCAAATAAGTACTCTTTCATTGAGATTGTTTGATTTGAGCAAAAACAACTTGCATGGTCCAATCCCAAGTTCAATTTTCAAACAAGAGAACCTGTTAGCCCTTTCTCTTGCATCCAACAGTAAATTAACAGGTGAAATTTCTTCCTCTATTTGCAAGCTTAAATTCCTTCGACTCCTTGATTTGTCCAACAACAGCTTGAGTGGTTTTATACCACAATGTTTAGGGAACTTTAGCAACTCTCTCTCAGTTTTGAATCTTGGCATGAATAATCTTCAAGGCACTATCTTTTCACCATTTTCAAAAGGGAATAACTTGGGATATCTCAACCTAAATGGCAATGAATTGGAAGGGAACATACCATCGTCTATCATCAACTGCATTATGCTGCAAGTTCTTGATCTTGGTGACAATAAAATTGATGACACATTTCCCTATTTTCTAGAAACGGTTCCAGAGTTGTATATCCTTGTCCTAAAGTCCAATAAACTCCATGGTTTTGTGAATAGTCCGACTACTAAAAAATCATTCTCCAAATTGCGGATCTTTGACATCTCCAACAATAATTTGAGTGGACCTTTACCAATAGGGTATTTCAATAGTTTTGAAGCAATGATGGCCTATGATCAAAATTCATTTTACATGATGGCCTATGCCATAAAAGTGACATGGAAAGGGGTTGAATTTAAGTTCGAGAAAATCCAAAGCACTCTTAGAATACTTGATTTGTCAAACAACAGTTTCATCGGAGAGATTCCAAAGGTGATTGGAAAGCTTAAAGGACTTCAACAACTCAATCTCTCTCATAATTCTCTTACAGGTCAAATTCAATCATCATTAGGAATGTTGACCAATCTGGAATCATTCGATCTATCTTCAAATTTTCTTACTGGAAGGATTCCAGTACAGTTGGCAGATCTAACATTTCTTGAAGTCTTAAACCTTTCACATAACCGGCTTGAGGGGGCCATACCCACTGGAAAGCAGTTCAACACGTAGAACATGTGAATTATAATAATATCAATAATGGTTTTTTTAGAAAAATCATACGTGTGAGGTTTATGTAAAATCAAAATTCATAAAACCTTCTTTTTAAATAATTAAAAGAAGTAGTGAATTTCTATATTTAATTTACTCAAACTTAATAATTTAAAAACAGTGTAAACTAAAGGAGGAAAGAAGTACTATATCACCTTTATAGAGAATTACACGAGATACTCTTATATTTATTTGCTTAGAAACAAAGATAAGACTTTTGAAATGTTTAAAAATTACAAAAATTAAGTTCAAAATCAACTTAATAAGACATTAAAAAATGAGAGTATGGAACACATTTTGGTGAATTTTGTTTCCAAAATGAGATAATCCACCAAATTATTACTCTTTATTTGCCTCAATAAAATGACATTAAAAAACATAAAAATCAAACACTTAAAAAAATAATGAATATCATGTTGATAAGCTCAAGAATACCTCAAAACTTGTGAAAAGAGGCAATTCTGACTGCCAATTGTATATTTAATAAAGTACACCCATAAAAAGCTAGAAAAGACACTTTATGAATAGTGGAAAGGTAAAAGATTTTTTTAAAAATACTTCAAAATGTGGGGGTGCCTTGAAAGGGTAGCAATATTTGATCCTAAAAAGTTCAAAATGGGACATAAAATTGTGGATTGTGTATTTATCGAATATATTTACAATAATAGTGCATATTAGTTTTTTATACACAAGTTAAGTATTGAGAACATATATTCTAATACTATTATAGAATCAAAGAGCGCTACATTCTTTGAAAATGTGTTTTCATTTGAAGAGATACAAGAAAATTATTCACTTAAAAGAATGATAGAAGCTAGTTCAAATAGTCATCATCAAATAAAAAAAATAAAATTGAGCCTACAAAAAGTAAAAGGACAAAAACAATCAAAATATTTGAAATTTGATCAATAACCACTTGAATGGTCCAATCCCAAGTTCAATTTTCAAATAAGAGAGCTTGTTATAATCATTTTACATCCAACAGTAAGAAATTTCTTTTTCTATTTGCAAGCTGAAATTCCTTCAAGTCCTTGACTTATCCAACAATAGCTTGAGTAGTTCTATTCCCCCATGTTTGGAGAACTTCAATAACACTATTAGTTTTACATTTAGGCATGAACAATCTTCAATGAACTATCTCTTTAACATTTTTAAAGAGGAATGGCTTGGGATATTCCAACCTCAATGGCAATTAATTGGAAGGGGAAATATATACCATCGTCAATCATCAACTGCATAATAGTGGAAGTTCTTGATCTTGGCAACAATAAGATTTAGTATACATTCCCCTATTTCCTAGAAACACTTTCAAAATTGCAGGTTTTTGTTCTAAAATTGAATAGACTCTAGGGTTTTTTGAAGGTCCAATCACTTATAACTCCTTCAAATTATAGATTTTTGACATCTTCAACAATAATTTTAATGGACCATTGCCAATAAGGTGTTTAATAGTCTTGAAGCAACGTTGGTCTCTTTAAAATATTATTAATTTATGTGATGGCAAGAGTTTTCTCAAGATATGCCTATACCTTAAAAACAACATGGAAAGAGTTAGAAGTTGAGTTTATGAAAATCCAAAGTATTCTTGGAATAGTACTTGTCTTGTCAAATAATAATTTTATCGGAAAGATTCCAAAATTAATCAGAAAGCTTAAAACAATTCAACAACTTAACCTCTCTCACAATTCCCTTACAGGTCGTATCCAATCTTAGGAGTTTCGACCAAACTAGAATCATTAGATCTATCTTTCAATTTGCTTACCAGAAGGATTCCTATGCAGTTGGCTAAAACTTGATGGCTAATCATTTCTTGATCAGTACTAAATCTTTTACATAACCAGCTCGAGGGACACATACTTGGTGAAAGTAACTCAACATATTTGATCAAAGCACATTTGAAGGAAACTTGGGTTTATGTGGATTTCCACTGCCAAAACGATGCAATAGTGGCGAGGCACCATCAATATTGTTGTTGTCATAACTCAATTCTGGGTTATTCCTCAAAATAAAATTTTTTTTAAAAAATAAAGACAAAAAAAATAATAAAGGCTGGCAACGTGGAGAAAGTAGGCCGGGAAATCAAGTTGCAATTTTTGGAGGAGATTCAAGACCTATTTGTGCCCCATTATGCCCAAAATTGGAGAAAAAAATGCAAATTCAAGGTCAAATTAAATGATTATTGGACAAATTTGCATAAAAATTAAGTCCAATGGCATAATTAAATTTTTAATAGCCAGTTTAATTTAATCATGGGCCAAATTAAATTTTAATTATGTTTAAGAATTAATTTAGGTCCAAATGAAGGATTTAATTAAGTACAAGGACTTAATTATACTTTAAATGGGTCAAATTAATTTTATTTGGGGCTTAATTGGTGAAAAATTAAATTTGGGAGCCTAATTTGGGCTTAATTGAGAAGATTGGAATTTTAAGAGACTAAATTTAATTTTTACAAAGTTAATTGATTGAAATCAGGGGCCAAATTGCAAGAAAATTGAAGTTTTGGGGCCAATTAGGGGTTAAATTGACAAACTCCAAAGCCAAGGACCAATCTGCAAAAAGCGCCAAACTATAGGGGTTTAATTGACAAAATCCGGGGGTCAAATTGAAGAAATTGAAAGCTGGATGACTAAATTGAAAATAGGCAAAAATCCCTAATTTTAACCCTAAACGGCGCCGTTTTTGCGTTTTAAAAAAAAAAAGGGGAGAGACCAGGCGACGCGTCGCCGGGCCTTGTTCATCATCTTCCCCGCAAAGCTGGCCGAGTAGCAGCTTTACAGGCGCATTTGATTCCTCGTTTGGCCCCCAAATTCGACAACGCGTGCACCAAAATGCCCACCTGAATCCCCTCTATCCCCAAGAATGGTCCGGTCCGGTCGAAAAACTTTGAAACGGCTCCGTTTATTGGCCTAAAGTGGCCACCTCGGACAGTCTGCAGCCTTGGACTGCCAAATTTGGCAGTTCGAGGTGCACACTTTGAACCGACGGCTTGGATTCCTCGAGTCGAATTAAGGGCTGAGACGTTTTCCCCGTTGAATACAAGATTACCCTCGTTCCATCCCTATAAATAGGAGCAAATTGCATGCTCAGGGGAGAAAAACAATCGAGCTCAAAGTTGGCCTAAAACCAGCCTTCTGTATTCATTTTTCCTGCAAACAATCCTTTTTCTGCTTTCTCTCTCCACCGTGGCCTTCAGCCGCCACCACCTTCATCACCTGGCTTCTCACCATCATCCCCACCTCCAGTAGCCATAAAACCATCTCACGTGACAGTTGCACCATTTCTCTCCCTCTCTCCTCTGTAAAAATTTCCTTCTCCACCACCGTGACTCCAGCAGCGGCGGCACCAGCAGAGGCAGCGGCCACCACCTTGCCTAGAAGCTCTTTTCCTTCCCAAAGGCAGCCGAGGTAGCAGTGAGCTTTCCTTCTCCTTTGCAGGACTTTGCTCCTTCTTCTTCCAGCCGTGACCAGTGCAAGCCGCCGGCCTCACCACCTCCAGTTGCACCGTGCACCACCTGCCAGGCCACCAACTCCCTCCACGTCAGGTAACTCTCTCCTCCCCGCCTCGCCTTTTCCTTCTTCGCCGTGGCTGCATGCAGAATTCATTTCTGCATGCAGCGGCTAATTAATTAGCCAATTGCTTGGGCCGGGCCGGTTCTGGCCCAGCCCGACCCCCCAAAAAAAAGAGAGGATCTGTTGGGCCGAGGCCGGCCCAACCCAAAGTTCCTGGGTCCGGACCAGTTGTTTGGGCCGGATCGGCCCACGTACCTTAATAATATTTAATTGATATATTATATGATATTATATTAAAAAAACAAAAAAATTCCAAAAATTTCAAAAATCATTTCAAAAAATTTGTGATTTTCTTAAATATTTTTCTACCAAGTTTGCTTAATATTGGGTTGTATACTTACATTGTAAGATACAAGTCCGGTATTAAAATACCCGGTTTTCTCTAAAATATTAAAAAAATTAAAAAAAAAAAACTTTTATTGCATACGACCAAGTCCTAAAGAATTTTCCAAGCATGTTTTCAAAAAAATTGCATCTTTCTCACGTTTTAAAAAATCCAAAAAAATAGATATCATAACTAGTTTATGATCATCCATTAGGGTTTGGCCAAAATAACAAAAACCTTTTTCCAACCTTTTTTTTTTAGGATCCAGATGTACCTTTTTTTCTAGGATCCAGATGTAGACTTTAATATTTGTGGGGTGTAAAATTACACGATAAAGTACACCCTCGGGTATTAAAGATACAAGGTTATAAATGCAATCCTAAAATTCAAACTTTAGAACGGTTAGGATTTAACCCAATACGGTAGAGACTCCCTCATGAAGGGAGATCTACCTTGAACCTTAGAAAAGACCAACGAATAGAAACTCGACCTAGAAAAACAATCAAACAACAATGCAGCTTACCTTAGGTAGGGTGCACTGGGGGTGATGCGTCTTCCCCTTGCACAACCAGTCTCTTACTCAGACTCTCGCAGACCATAGGTTCCTAGTGACCATAATACTAGGTGGCGACTCCAAAGAACCAAGCAAAACACAAATAATAAAAAATCGCCAGCCGACGCCGCGCGGATTTTGACGTGCGACAGTTGCCATCAAACTTTAATGAAGGAGATCGCTCAACATTGTTTGGAGATGGATTTGGATGGAAAGTTGTGGCAATGGGTTATGGATGTGGGTTTGTATTTGGAGTCACAACGAGACAAGTACTTGCATGGTTTATGAGGATGGTTGAAGGTCAATGGAATTTGAAGGCAAGAAGAACAGAAAAGAATTCTCGCAGACAAGGTGCAAGAAGAAACTCAAAAAAATTACATTCAGTAAATTAAAGTAAGTTTTGCAAGCAATTGACATTTTTCAGGATAACCAAAAAGAAATATTCTTGATTTCACCCAAAAAAAAAATGACATTTTTCAGGTTTTTCATATAGAAGAGTTTATGCTTACGCTATCTTTTCTTTGCTATCTCATTTAATCAGTCTAACCTTTCTGTTTCTGTGAGTATAGAACTCTAAGTACTTATGACAATAATTGTATGTGTTTCTTATTGCAGTACAAATTCAATAGAGGTTGTACCTCACGAGCTACCAAGTGGAGTTAACATTGGAGCAACACTAAAGTGTTAGGTTTAGAATATTTGATGCAGGTGTAAGCTAAAGATAAGAACAAATAAATAACACGGAATTTTGATAATAATAAAACTCTATCCTAACTAGGAAAAAAAACAAAAATACAAAGAAAAAAAATATGAAATCCAAAATAAATTAAGAAATAAAAAAAACACATGGAAAATAACACAACTATCAAAACTGAGGGGCCCTGGGCAAGATTTTTAATACCTAAAGATCCGACAATCCACGATGTAAGTAAAACGGCCTCCAAAAACTCATGTAAAAATCTCAGTTTGATTCAATAGTAAGATTAAAAATTATGATCCTTTTGAGTCATTATTCCGGTTTAATATTATCAGATCTTCTCTCGAGCCTAAACTTACCTTACTGGTCCATAAATGCACCTGTAAAGTTATTTATTTAGTTTTTTTACCACAAATACTCATCAAATTAAAGCACATCTATATCTAACTATAAAGACAGATGAATTTGAACCCACCGAGAAGTAAATTAAAGAATTTAAAAGGTACCAAACAAATACATACCGACAGCTTTTAGCCACACTAACTTAATTATCGATCAATATAAGCCTAGGAATTACCTACAAGGAGCCACAAAACAGAAATCTCGGAAAACGATAACTAAAGTCTAGTTTGTGATATTACAAGACACAAGTTCATAATAAAAACAGAAAATTAAAAACTCAACATGCGTACACAACTTATTCTAATGCTCTGTTCCTTGCCTACTTTTGGGCAGTGTTATCATGCAAACAGAAGCATTGGCAAAGTAATTAGTTCCAAATATTTCTAGCATAGATTTATGCATGCAAAATAGTAATGTTGAACTATAAAATCAGAAAAAATATTAATTTTAAAAAATTATCAAGAAAAAAAAATAGTAATTAAAATGATAAGGATCAAATTGGTAAAAAAAAACTAAAGAATAATGAAATTATAAAAAAAACTTCTAAAATTCATCTCAAATAAACTAAATATCAATTATGAGAATAAGAACCAAATATAAAAGATAAAAATTTGAAGGGAGATGATATTGAAAAAAATAAATAAATTTCATAAATTATCTCAAATGAAACAAATAATAATAAAAAAAATAAAGATTAACTCTAAAAGAAGAATAAATGAAAGGCTGCTTTTAAATTTTAGAGGGTAAAAAAAAAAAAAAAAAGAGTTGGCCCCGCCAAACCAAAAAACCATTTGAAACACGCTCCACAAACAAAAGGGATGTCAAGCATCTTCCAAAGGATGCAAAGACAACTTATATGCTAACATGTGCATTGCTTACACTAGCAAGTTTAAGGAAGAAGGGAGAGATTTTTGTTCCATGTTCTGAAAAAACCCCTATTTGTTAGTTATGATCTAGCTCTATCATCATTTCAACAGGTAATCGGTAGATTTATGTTGACTGCTGCCATGCTTCTACAAATCAATTGGTTGTAGAGTAGTCAAATTCTTACAATGCCATTACCTATATTAAAGGAACAAATGCTATATAATTAAATTAAATTCAATGATATTTCAAATGCATGCAATAGGCTTCATTCTATGTGTTTTAAACATGCTCATAGAAAGAAGAATCATGTTGCAGATCATTTAGTCAAGCAAGGAGTTCTTAGAGAAGATGACTTAGATGTGGATTTAGTGTAATGTTGCATTTAGTAACAGATTTCCTCAAAGAACCTTTCTCTGGTGAAAGCAAATCAACATCAGAATCACCATTCAAAGTACCCTTCTTGTTAATTCTTTCAGGCAGTACATCTTCACCCAGGACCACAAAAGGAGAATTCCCTATCCATACCATGGCTACATTCAGCAGTCTCATTCGTGTCATCAATTCTTGCTCCATGTATTCTAGCTTCCATTGGCTCCTCAGAACAAAATTGCTCAGCAGCAGCATATGATGATTTGAGAGAATCATGTTGGGAGGATTCTAAAGTATCAAAGTTGGAAGGATTCAACTTCCCAGCCCAATTTTCCACGACCTTCTTTTTATCAACCCTACTTGAATTAACCTCTAAGCATGGTTTTTCTGTAACTTTAATGGCGAAGACCGAACCACTAATCTCCACCTAAGTGGTTCTAACAATATGCTCTCTAAGGCCAGTAACTATCAACATTCTGCCAAAGATTTAATAAACCAGGAACAGAGTGAGAACCTATGCACAAGCTTTTTAATTCCATTAGAGACAAGCATGACGACTTTATTACCGTGGACTTCGATTTAATTAAATCAAGATGTCTATGCATACCTCAATAATTGCACGATATAGTTTGAGAGATTGTGCATTGTTGATTATCAGGTATGTAATAATCTTTGATGCAGGAGGTTGTGATCGATTGGATACGATCTATTGCAGTTGGACAATATAAACAACCTACGGATATGTTCTTGTATCATATAGAGAAATTTAAACTCAATAAGAGATTTAATCGTGCTAAACGACTATAACTCAAAATTATAACAAAATAGATTATAATTTTTTATCTGATAATTAGAACTCACTCAAATTTATTTAGGAGATTCTATATGTCCTCTATAACGGAATCAGCTGGCTACTTCGGTAAGGTCTTCAAATCAGGTGTAGAATTTTGAATTTTTAGCTTAATTTTAGATTTTATATTACTTAACCCACCAGTTTTGGAATTCTAATTTTTCCTTTCTTGTAATTGTCGGTCTAAAAGCTATTTAAATGGCTGTTATCAAACCTGGGAAATCCATCTTCATAGCTGGAAGATGCAACCTTTGGTGCAAAAAGCTCATCCCTAAAACCTTTTTTGTAATCCTCCATTTCCAAGATAGAACCCTAGAATTTCCAAGTTACGCAATTGGAGTATTCTCAAAATCTTTGAAGTCGAAAAATTACAATACAATTAAACATCTATAAATTAATTCCCTTGGTATGATGAAAATTAGTTATTAATGAAATAAAATATTATTTAATTGAGATATTGTTTAAACCCTAAATTTAAATTGGGACTGAATAAAAATATTATTTAATCGAAGAATCTTGCCATATGCCTAAGCTGTGAATTAACTATACGTGTAAATTACTAAAGAAAATTCATCATTTTGAGAATCTTGTGTGTTGATTTTTTTTAAAAAAAAATTATAGACAAGAAATAATATTGTTGTGGATCATTTAGTCAAGCAAGAGTTCTTAGAGAAAATGACTTAGTTGTGGATATAGTTGTGCTAGTAAGTTTTCTAACTCTTCTGAGTTTTTCTATACTCTTCTTTCTATCTATTAAGCTATGTTTTTAATGGCTATAATAGTGATCGAATAAATCTCTCGTATTTCATTAAGAAAAAAAACTCATTGCATATTCTTATTATGTATCCTGTTTATTTTTACGTTTTAAAATTAAAAGTTTTTGAAAAAAAAAATTATTTTTATTTATTTTTATTTTCAAATTAATTTTTTTAATGTTTTTAGATCATTTTGATGCGCTAATATCAAAAATAATTTTTAAAAATAAAAAAATATTATTTTAATATATTTTCGAGTGAAAAGTACTTTGAAAAATAACCGCAACCACATTTCCAAACACGCTTTGTTTGGGAACACGATTGAAACCGCATTCCCTCAAATTTCAAAAAAACAATTTGCTAAAATTTATTTTTTCAATATTTTTTTGATTATTTTGATGTACTGATATTACCGCAACCTCATATTGATTTGTGACATATAATTGTTTGAGAATTTTATATGATTTATTTGTTTGTTTGTTTGTCTGTCAAGCTAGAAATTATTTGAGGAGTGCGGAGAAATCACTTGTTCAAGAAAAAATGTTATTAGGAATCCCTACTAAAAAATACAAATCAATTCTAATTAAATAGTTTGCTCTTAATTAGATTTAAAATCACTTGAGTAATGGATCAGTTTTTTATCTTCTATATTTGGTTTTCAAGATTTTTCCTTCCATAATTTTAATTCTCTCCGATTTGGACACATCCGATTTGCTCGATGGGCGCACAAGTACTTGTGAACAATAATGATTTAATAGTATGATTTTTTTTATATATATAATAATCAGAGTTTTATTGATTTTGAAGTAGAATACAATGATAATAGAACCTTCAAATAGAAAACAGCACTTAAGATGCTATACAACTAACATAAATATAATTAATATTTGACACCAACAGAACTTTAGTAGATTATGATCAGATTTATATACATTAATATTACTCTAAAGAGGTGTAATAAGAAATTTTAGGTAATTTTTTATATATTTTTTTATTGTAACAGATCAATTTTTTTCCCCTTAAGTTTGTTTTTTTTGTTTGTTTTTATCTTGTCCTTATATTTTATTTTGGTTATTAGTTTAATGGTGTTTTCAATATATTTCGATGATTATATATATATATAAAATATTACTCTAAAGAAAAATGGATGATATATTCAATATCGAACTTCAAAACATTAAAAGGGTATTCAAAAGATTGTTTTAACGACAAAAATTGACCAACGATGCTTATTTAACAGACATAATAATTTTTTGTATACTTTATCTACGTTTTGGTGCTTAAATCATGCATGGCCACATACCTAAGATGCGAATTAACTACGTTTGTAAATTATTGAAAAATTTTGTGGTCGATTTTTTTTTTGGGAAATTAAATTCAGTATGTAAAGCAAGCTTCACATAAATTTCATTCCTAAATACACTTTAGAAAAACTTCTCTGAACATTCATATTAAGCAGTCACAATTTTTTTCCCTAAAAATATTTTCATGTAAAATTTCAACTCCAATATATATAAAATTAATTATTAATATCATTGTGTATAAACTGATCCAGACATTCATGATTATTAAAAAAAAAATATAGGGATACCATCTTTTTGTATCTTTACCTAAAATTGTAAATGGACTGTGAATATTCAGAAATTTGCATAAAAAATGTCAATTTTGGAAATTAATATTGCCGTGTTTCCAACGCTATTGTATAGTCAATCAAGGGACCTTCTGGTGTGGAAATATTTGCAATTAAATAATTCAACATTCAGTTCCATCTTTTCCACACGTAATTGTTGAACAATATATCCAAGTTCCGAAGACTTGGAGGTCAAGGAGGAAGACCAGATGACGAGCTACAAAACAATTTCTAATTAGAGCACAAAATGTATCTATTAGCACATACACTTTCTGCAGATGTAAATATGAAGGGATATCATCTTTACGTATCTTTACCTAAAATTGTGAATGAACTATATATGAATAGTCAGAAATAATTTCCACAAAAAATTTCAATTATGGAAATTAATATTGCCGTGTTTCCAACACTATTGTTTAGTCAACTAAGGGACCTACTTGTATAGAAATATTTGCAATTGAATAATTCAACCTTCAATTCCACATTCAGCACCAAATGAAGATTAGCACATAAACTTGCTGCAAATGTAAATGTAGGGATATTATCTACTCTCAACAAAAATCATGGAGCCACTTCGTTTATGAACGTAGATTATACAATAAGAAACCGTTTGCTCTATAGGCAAATCATGCAAAAGAAACTGTTGTAAACCATTTTTGGGTCCCCACAAAATATATATAAAAATATGTATATAGCCAAAGGAGGTAAAAAAAAAAAATAAAAAAAATAACAGGAGGCAGAAGCGCTCAGAAAATGGTTGGAAAATCGATCAATAAGGTTAAAAATACAAAGATTGGATTTTTGACAGTATATTCTTGAAGGAGGAGAGCCCTGTTGAGAAGGAAAATTTGAAATTTGAGGAGAAAAGCCCAAATTTAGATGTTTATGGACTTAATTTGATT
>Ga0325410_1004728_pt1 | contig 15165 bp, 3 predicted proteins | sample PopdelMetagenome_16_FD_206182 | JGI IMG/M metagenome (GOLD analysis project Ga0325410, IMG submission 206182) | Populus deltoides microbial communities from Bellville, Georgia, United States - Xylem-PdIQD-R3 | ecosystem: Host-associated > Plants > Phyllosphere > Stem > Wood/Secondary xylem...
GAGTAATAAAAAGAGTTTATATTATATTTATTTGAAATACCATTAGTGAATCCTCTAACCTTGACATTTGTTTTTATCATTGTTTAATCCTTACATCAATATCACATCCCAAAACTCTCTTCAACTCTTTTTCTGTTATTATTCTCTTCAAATCTGTTTTTATTTGTAATTTATATAATTCACCTCCCTGTGATTCGACCCCGGTCTTGCCGGGTTATTTATTACTTCGACACTCCTGCACTTGGGAGAAGACATCAATCTTTTGGTCGTGTCAAGTGTTAAGAAATTTAAAAGAAAAACCATGCCTTCCTGTTTTGATAGATTTGGCTAAAGTCATAATAGAAGATTCAAATTAATTTTATGAACTTTAAATTGTTAAATTATGATTGAAAGTATGTGATTAGATGAAAATATGAGAAAAATATAAAGGAATACTCATGGATTGCATAATGAGTGTTTCGGGCCAAGGGTGAAGGTTGTTTATATGGTTACATGTTTAAGTATTGACTATGTGTTATGTGGAAATGCATGGATATAACTTGAGTATGTGAAAGGTTTGGATTTTTCAAGATGTGCATTACTCATATGAATTTTTATTATTGGCTCAAAAATATAAATTGAATGGGAAATTGGAATGGAATTCCTATAATAGTTGATATGTTCATAATGAGTCGTGTCTCTGATAGAACAAGGGAGATTGCTGGATCAAGAAAGTAGTTAAGAGTGGCAAGACACACTTGGCTTAAGGCAGGTGTTCGGCACCTCGACTCTTAAAATTTTTAATTATTACTTAGGTAGTTATTATTTTTATTGTAGCATAAAATAATTGTGTTGTGAAAAAATAATATAGTGAGTAAAAGAGAGATGCAAAGTTTCTACTGGATGTGATACATTTATTTGAAATTTAATGTTCTTACGAGGGGTCGATATAAATAGTTGGAATATAATATTGGAGTTGTAATTGAAATTGTATGCGTACATGAAAAAATAAGATGGTGGATCCATGATATAAACTTTGGATTTTAGGAGTGTAAAGTTGTATTTGGTCATTGAAAAAGGTATTCAGAAGGGTATTGTTACACTAAGTTATTGATGTGAGTATTCAAAATAGAAAGATTGTGCATGTATTCAGAAGGGGTTGTTAGTAATATAATAATGATAAATTGCACTTGGAAAACAAGAAAAAAAAAGGAAACAATAAGGAAAATGAAAGAAAGTAAAGTATGGGATGGACAAAATAGAAGTTTTATAGTCCACCATAAGATAAAGACTAATGACATCAATGGTTACTAATAACCGGCATAATTGATTAGTCTGTTATGAGGTGGAGACTAATGACATTAGTAGTTACTGATAACTAACATAGTTTGACTAGTCTGTTATATGGTGGGGATTAAAAAAGACCTAAAAAATAAAGGTAACTCATGTTAACCGTTTAAACTGGTAGCTTTGACCATAAACATGAGACTACTTTCATAAGAGGAAAGCCATAAAAAATATTAAAGCATTAGTTATTAAACTTTTATGACACGGATCCCGGGTTTAATAGGTTAACCTAGTTTGACGAGTTAACCCAGAATTTTTTTTTTGTTTTTTTTAAAGTTTGACGAGTTAACCCGGAATTTATTTTTGTTTTTTTTCTTTTTAATTATTTTTTTTTCATTTAGTTTAGTTTTTTAATGTTAAATTTCTTTCAATTTAATTATCAGACTTTCATGACACGTATCCCGGGCTTGACGAGTTAACCCGTCAATTTGTTTTTATATTTAGTTATCAAACTTTCATGACGCGAATCTCAGATTTGACGGGTTAACCTGGTTTGAAAGGTTTACCCAGTTAATTCAGATTCTTTTCTTTTTCTTCATTAGTTTTTTTTTCCTGTTAGTTTTTTTTCTTTGTTTTTTTAATTAATCTATTTAATTATCATACTTTTATGACACGACCTTGCAGCCAGACTCGCATTCAAGACTCTTGGGTCCGGTGTTGCAGCCAGACTCACTTAAACTTGAGTTATGTAAGTTTAATATTATTATTAATATTATAAATATTACTCTTGGGTCAAGCGTTGCAACTAAACTAAAGACTTTTGGGCATATCTTTGCAGAAAGACCTAACACTCTTAGATCTTAACATTTTTTGATATTTTTTATGCAAGAAAAAAACTTTAACCCGTGGCGCGTGCCTTTGTTTTTTTTTCTCTCTCTTTACCTTTTTAAGCCTTTTACTGTGGATTGCACAGTACAGTCCACAGTGAAAAAGCTGATGCCTTTAGTTTTTTTTTGTCTTTTTTTAATTATTTTTTTAATTTAGTTTCTTAATATTAAATTTTTTTTATTTAATTATCAGACTTTCATAACATGGATCCCAAGTTTGACGGGTTAACCCAATTTATTTAGATTTTTTTTCTTTTTCTTTATTAGTTTTTTTTCTTTTTGTAGGGTTTTTTTTTCTATTTGCCTTTTCCTTTTTAATTAATCTTTTTTTAAATTTATTTCATTAATAATAAATATTTTTTCTATTTAGTTATCACACTTTCATGACACGAATTCCAGGTTTGACAGATTAACCTAATTTGGCTGGTTAACCTGGTTGATTCAGAATTTTTTTCTTTTTCCTCATTAGTTTTGCTCTTTCAATCTCATCTTTTAATATTATATGCAGTCCACAGTGCAAAAGCTGAAGTCTTTAGTTTTTATTTTTATTTTTTTGCTTTTTTTATGCCTTTTACTGTGGACTGCATAGTGCAGTCCACGGTGAAAAAGCTTGTGCCTTCTTTTTTTTTAATTAATTTTTTTATTTAGTTTGTTGATATTAAATTTTTTTCTATTTAGTTATCAGACTTTCATGACACGGATCTCAGGTTTGACGGGTTAACCCAGTTAATTTAGATTTTTTTTCTTTTTCTTCATTAGTTTTTTTCTTCTTATAAGTTTTTTTTCTTTTACTGTTTCTTTTTATTTAATATTTTTTTATTTAATTTAGTTCATTAATATTAAATTTTTTTCTATTTAGTTATCGACTGATGCTTTTAGTTTTTTTTTCTTTTTGCTTTTTTGCTGTTTTTATATCTTTAACTGTAGACTACATACTGAGTCTACAGTGAAAAGGCTGATGCTTTTTTGTTTGTTTTTTTTTCTTTTTAATTAATTTTTTTCGTTTAGTTTAGTTATCAAACTTTCATAACACGGATCTCGGGTTTGACGGGTTAGCTCAGTTAATTTTATGTTAACCTATCAATTTTGTTTTCTATTTGGTTATCAAACTTTCACGACATGAATCTAAGGTTTGACGGGTTAACCTTATTTGAAGGGTTAACCCAGTTAATTCAGATTTTTTTTCTTTTTCTTCATTAATTTTTTCTTCCTTTTGGTTTTTTTTAATTAATTTATTTAATTAACACACTTTTATGACACGACCTTACAGCCAGACCCACATCCAAGACTATTGGGTCTGGTATTGCAGTCAGACCCACTTAAACTTGGGTCATACAAGTTTAATGTTATTATTAATATTATAAATATTATTCTTTGATCAGGCGTTACAACCACATTCAAGACTCTTAGATATATCTTTGTAAAAAAACTTAATACTTTTAAATTTTAATTTTTTTTAACATTTTTTATATAAAAATTATTGACTCGCGTCGTTGCGCGGTACATGAAAGTAGTCATAACTATTCGGATACAGTGTGAAGTACAAAAAGACTACTCTTTTTATATATCTTTGTTTCCTTGGGAGGTACAAATATACTTCATTAAACTCTGGGAGGGGGGGGGTCCTTTGAAAACTTTTATTTTTATTTTAAAATTTCCAAGGTTTTGCATAAAAAAATAATTATTTATTTGTTTTATTCCCCTCCCCGATCCTAATTAGGAGGATAGACCCTACGAAAGTTGAATAAAATAAAATCGCGACGACTGGTAAGCAGCCTTGCTTATATGTACGTACGGGACCACTCTTCCTTTAATTATTGTTGTGAAACATGTCTGAACATGCAATGCACTGATGCAATCTTTAGAGGCTTGACCCTTGTCAACCACGTGTTTCGTATCATACAATCTATATATGGAGGCAAACTAATTTAATTTACGATCCCAAACATGTCTTGCCCATCAAAGCCAATAATAATAATAATAATAATAATAATAATAATGTCTTGACCATCTTGAAATGATTCTGTAGAGCCCAACCTAATTTGATGGATGAAGTTATATAGTTTCATTACACTAACCAGATTCTCATAACATCGTGCTTGAAATCTGTCCACTCCTTTATTTTTCCCCCTTTTTGGGCTTTCTTCTTTGTTATTATCTGCTGATATTTCGTGACAGAATAAACTAGTGGTTAAAACAAGAAGCTTGCATTAATTAGTAAGCAATTGTTCGGCAATTTTATTTTTCTCAGAAAAAAATTGGGCCAAGCTCCTGTGCATGTTTATCTTCCTCTTAAGATAGAGTACAAAGGGAATGCACCATGGATTCATGCCACTTATGATGCATGGATCAATATGATCTATGATGATACGGGAGAGCGAGTGGGAGAGAAAATTTTACTTAACATCCCCTATAAAAGGTAAGGATTTAAATAAAATAAAAACAGAGAGGGGGGAGGCATGTAACTTGTAAGAAAATGTCAAAGGAGAGAACAAAGTTTGGAGGTTTTTACAAAAGAAAAGAGAAACAAAAACTCTTTCAAACTCTTAAAGAGATTAAACACTGAGATTAAGGTATATTTAAGGTGTGAATTATGAGTATATTTCATGTTCTAATTAAGATATGATTGTGTTTAAAGTAATATTATAAGTTTCACGGAATATATGTGTTTTGCGTGGAATGGGTTTTGGCCAATAGTATTGTTTCAACTTTTTAAATTGAATTTTGACAACCCTCTTATTTAGAAAAAAAAAATTAATTAATTTTAGCATAAGATAGTAGGAATTAGTACGTGTTTATTCATAAACCATGTAAGGGTCAATATTACAAACTTCACGTGTGTGTATAGGAGAGTTTATAGTTATTATTAACATAAATGAGAATTTAATTAACCTCAAAATGCATTAGAAGAGAAGAAAACACATGTCATCAAAACCTATATAAAAACAAAAAATTATAAAAATACTTATCAAGCTTTTTCAATTATCAGTAAGATAATTAATTGTGTAGTAATAATTATTTTTTAAAAATATTTTTTACTTGAAAATATATTAAAATAATATATTTTTTTATTTTTAAAAATTACTTTTAATATCAGTATATTTAAATATTTAAAATTATAAAAAAAATAAATTTTAATCAATCCCTGAAACAAAATAGCACCAAACTGAAACATATTCAATGAACACGGACGGTTCTAGAGGATTCCATGAAAATTCAGAGTCAAAGGTTTCACACCAAGCCATGACAGAATTAATGTTACAGCACTAAATGTTAATCAAAGAGACTAAATTTATTTAAATGTGTTATAATATGGTTGTATATATATAGCCGGAATTGATACAGGGTGAAAAGACGTCGCGTCATTCATGGAGACCCCCGTATGTATGGAAAATCAAAGCAGCCCCACCATTTCTATCTCTGAAATCACGAAACTTTTCAGAATAGCATCTCATCATATTGCTATATATTTTGCTTTTTTACCTTTGCTTTCTAGTATGTATCATAAAAGCCTGCTCGATCCAATTAAACAACGACAAGCTAGCATCTCTAATTACATGGTAGAGAGATCCATATCTGTATAGTAGTGCAGTCTTCTTCTCTTTTTTTTTTTTTTGGAGGTAGTACTAGCTACTATCGCTGCAAGTACATTAATGGAGAACAACCCTAGTTCATCAAGAACTGACAGAAAAACCATAGAAAGAAATAGAAGAAATCAAATGAAGGCCCTCTACTCCCAGCTCAATTCTCTTGTACCCCATCAAAGCTCAAGGGTTTCCATCCCTCCCTCAATATTGTTCACACGTTATTGCTGTACATTGCCTAACATGAAAGCCCTTTTGTGATGATCTTTCTCTGATCTTTGCTTCTGTTTTGTGTTTTTTTCTCCTCTCTCTTTTTATGGTGGTCGCAGGAACCAGTACTGTCACTGCCTGATCAACTAGATGAGGCTGCAAGTTACATAAAAAGGCTGCAGACTAACTTGGAGAGGATGAAGGAAAAGAAAGACAATTTAATGGGAACGGAAAGGACAAATTATGCAAGCATGAGTAGTTGTAATGGAACAACTACTGGGCTAAGATCACCACAAATTGAGGTTCGAGAAACGGGTTCCACTTTAGAGGTTGTTTTGATAACTGGCCTGGATGGTCAGTTCATGTTCAATGAGACCATTCGTGTGCTTCATGAAGAAGGAGCTGAGATTATTAATGCCAGTTTCTCAGTTGTGGAAGATACTGTATTCCATACAATACATTCTAAGGTGGTAGTAGCATCTAGGTGATAGTTTCTAATTAATTTTACTGGAAATTTATGTTAATTCTGTGATTATTGAAGAATATTATTGTGATTTTATATTATCTTTAAATTTTGGAGTTTTTCTTGAACCTTATTATTCCTTTGATATAAATTGTTCAGGTTGGAGATTCTGCCCCCAGTAATGGAGCTGCAAGGATATCTCAGAGGCTAAACCAGTTTGTCCAAGATGATAATGCGTTTTAAAGTGTAGCGTGAGATTTGCTGGCTTAAGTTGAAGAACACAAGGAGACCTCATTACTTGTACAACAGAAGTAATATTACCAATTATGTTTACATGTATGTGTGTGTGTGTGTGTGTGTGTGTTTTCCTAGCCAGAAGACTTGCTTATGCATGCCCCAATGCATCCTAGCAATATATTTAAGATTTATAGTTCTTGTTCCTAGCTATCAATCTGGGCTTTTCATGTTAATTCATGTTGGATAGAACTAATTGATATATAGATTAGATACATCTACACTGTATATTAATCTAGTACACCATTGAAACTCAAGCAGATCGACTGCTAGAAAACAATTGATCAATCATGAGTCATGGTGCAGATACAAAATCCCACGAGCAATCCCTGGGATAATATCAAAGCATCTATTCCAATCCAATACTGATCTTCGTCTTGTATCTAGGCAGATTTTGGAGCATCTTTGTGACGTTGTGTCATTCATAGAGTGGTATATTTTCAACTCAATGGTGAAAACGCAGGATAAAGCCTTGCAGGAGGCTATAAGTTCTACAAAAAATAAACAAGTCCAAGCTTTTGTTAGGAAAGTATTCATAAACCTACTCTTGTTCTTCTCCCTCAACACAAAATCCAAGAAGTTTCACAAGATTCCTGTGTTGAAGCCTTTTATTCCTTGTCCTGAACTATTCGATAATCTTTTGACAGCAATATCTTGCCCATCAAAGAAGCTGGCCCTGAAATCATCACATAATATTAATCCATAGTAATACTTAAAAGAATGCAACTGCTAGCAGCTAAAGATTTAATATACTTTGGGATGTTCATAATATTTCCACGAGTGTTAGACCCTATAAACTGAGCCAAAACCACCTTAGCTGGGCTGAGATTTTAAGTTGCAGCAGATATAATGGCTAGATCAAAAAATGGGTAATTCTGCAGATTGCCGGCCTTTCTTCGTGCTCATTTGCCTTCAAAGCAGCAAATGGCCTTTCTGTACAGTATTTGGAAGCCATTTATATGTTGGTGTTGCTCAAAGACTTGGTACTAACGATGAAAACTTGCTACAAGTTATACGTGTCAAAGAATCATTTTAACTTAAACACTATTATTAGGTAAGGTTCTAAAATATAATTTATATTATTTTCTAATACACTTTTTCAAGTGAAAGCTCTTTTGAGTTTGAAACTTACACAAGTTCATATTACTTTATGTTTATTTTTTATTAAATAAATAAAGATGGTGAAATTTGAACTCGTGACCATTTAGTTATCAAAACTCTGGTATCATGTTAAAGAACCATCTCAACTCAAAAGCTTAAATTATTAGGTAATATTTTAAATATAATTTATATTATTTTCTAAGAATATATGAGTCATTATATTGCAGACACAGGCATACAAAATATTCCAACAATGAGAGCTTAATTTCCAAACCCTTAGTTTTTATCTTCTTCCTTCTCCATAAGTAAGCAAACATGAGAATGAGAATGGTTGTTCAATAAGATCTGATGTCAACTCTGTGTTAATAGGAACCCGACTTATATTCTGAAAAGTAACCTCGCGAAACCTCACGAGTACGATGAGAATTCTGTCATTACATTTCAAGTCAATATTATGGAATAAATTAATTAATGAAACCCTTCGAGGAAGGGAACAAATTAGTGGAATCTCAGTGTTTTAATAAATAAAGGGGTGGCAGGTAGCTTGGATTCTTTTCTTCGCAAACATAATATTCTCAGTCTTCTAATAAATAAAGTGGGGCAGCTAGCTTGGATTCTTTTCTTCGCAAATATAATATTTTCTGAGGCGTTTGTTGAATAGAAACAGCCTTTGCAATAATTATTTAGGGCGTGAAAAACATGTCTCTCGTAAAACGACACTTAGCGGAAGATCAATTGGTTCAATGTTTTCGTCATCAGGGTGACGATTGAGAAGTCTATATTATGACATCATCCATATCATATAAATGGTCGGTCCCTTTAACTTCAAAATTCTGAATAAGACGCTATGAACTTTCTATGTTCACATGGAAAACCATGTCTCTGCGGACTGGCTGGCTGGCTGGCTTACTAATTAAGAACAGCTTTAAGTTTAATTTTGTTTTGGATTCAGAACTGCTGTTTTGTCATCTACATGGAGATCTTGAGCCTCATTGCTTGGTATATCTGTGCAAAAAAAAAAAAAAAAAACTGTACATATTGGATAAAATATTATGAGTGTTGAAATCTTAACCTCGAAACTAATTGAGCTGTTTGTGGGCTTCGGTAGAGAAAAAACTTACAATCCCACCTATTAATGGTCGGGTTCTTTAACTCAAGCCTTTTTTTCTTTTGTGTTTTTAATTGTATTTAAGTGTATTTTAAAAATATATTTATTTTTAAAAAATATTTTTAAAATATATTAATAATTTCATTGGAAAGTATGATTCAAGCAATGACCCTATATATTTTTTAAACAGGTTATATTTGTCTGTTTAGGAGTGTGGTTGTGGTTGTTTTTTCAAATAATTTTTTGTGCTAAAATACATTAAAATAATATTTTTTATTTTTTAAAAATTATTTTTGATATCAGCACATTAAAATGATTTAAAAACACTAAAATTATATTAATTTAAAATAAATAAAAAAACAAAAAAATTTAAATTTTTTTAAACACATCAAAACAAACAAGTTAGGAATCTAAGTTTCCTTTCATTCCTTTGAACGTGGATTTGATTTTGTCTAATCGCTGCCAATCTTGAGAGGTTTATTAGGAAACCATATGTTCCATCTCCTTCACCTTCTAAGCTCTCTTCCTCGAAATTCGAGACTAGTGCAAACATCAGTTCTTCCTTCATAGAGTCTCCTGGGCTTTCCTATGAACAACATGTTAAAAACTGAGTCCGTCCTTGATTGCTTGATGATACCTTTGAATGCTTTCAAATCATTGTAAAAGTAATTCAATTCAAAAATTTTAATTATTAATTAAAATTTTAAAATATAATTTATATTTTTTTAATATATCTTTTTATATTAAATTCTTTAAATTTGAACAGGTAGAAATTCACTTTACTTTATACTTTATTTTTATTAAATAATAAAAATAATAAGATTCAAATTCAAAATTACTTATAATTAAAATTCATATAAATAAATCAATTTAATCAAAATATTTTAAAATTTTAAAATATAATTTATATTATTTTTTAATCATCTTCTACCTTCATCAAACTATCATCGTGTTTTTTCAATTCATATGCATGGTTTCCAATCCGGTCTTTCTGACATGGTTGAGCTTTATTTTCATGTCCCATCAAATATCACTCAATCGCCTCTTCCTCTAAATATTATCTGCCCAATGATTCCTAGAGTGGTGTGATTACTCCATGCAAAGAAGCCCTTGAAGGAGTTCTTTGATTCCCTTAACATCTATTATTGATCGATTTCTTGAAAACCTACCATTTCACCATCGCTCAACTCTCTCCAAACTTTCCACGTTCATTTCTTTGGGTTGCCTTCTTTTGACACCATATTGTTCGGCCATGTTCCCTTGAGATTATTTACCATTTTTACTTCCAAGCTCAGTCAATTTTACGTTCATCACCTGGAAGCTGGTCGATGGCCCAATGGCCTTTTCCAATTGTCTCACAAAGACTAAAATACTATGATCAGTTTGATTTAAATCAAGCCAGAATAAATTTTGTTGATAGTATAGCCCTATGGTTATTGTGTAAGCTTGAGTCTTAGTTGATAATGCATGTCAAATTCACTCGACTCAATGGACACCTGACTAATTTCTTCACAGAAATTGTTTTTACACACTGGACTTGTTTAAATCAAGCAGAATACACTAGTTTTTGTTATCCTTCCTCTTCCCTGATTAAGACTACACACTTACAGCTTGACCTCCGATTTTTAACCCGAACCAAACAAAACCTAAAATACAAAAAATATTATATAAAATTATGTTCTCCTCTTTTCCTCTATTTAATTTGGTCAAAGAGCCCAAACTTATTATAAAGAAAACTGAAAAGAGCAAGAAAAACTGATGTATTTATAAACGTGCCCTCAGCTTTTACTATGAATTATAATCTTTTAATTTGGACATTGAACATTTTCTTTCTTTAATTGTATCCTTTTACGAGTTGTTTAGGGTGTTTTGTGGGTTGTTAGTATCTTATCTTCATGTGTTCTAGAGATTTAAAGCTTTTATTATATTTTAAAACTTAATTGGAGGTCAACTTAATGAGATACAGTTTGAATTTGTAGTAAAAAGATACAATTAATTAAAGGACAAATGACCAATTAAAAAAGAAAAAAGACCAATTAAAAAAGAAAAAAACCGCATGGCCAATTTTTAATTAGCTCAAAAGCACACTTTATGGTCCACCTATTTTCCTTTTGATTCTTTTATAGTCCTTTTAAATTTTAAAATTCTAGTTTCGAGTCAAAACTTTATTTTATTCATTTTCAGTCTTCAAGTTTTAAAGATAAGAGAGAATGTTCTCGAAAAATGGCTAAAGAAGGAGAAAGTTATTAATGGTGTCAACGATTTCTATTTGATGAGATGAGTTTTATTAAGGTGTTTTTGAGCCTCTGAGGGCTTTTGGAAATGCAGGCCAACCCGTGTTTCTAAAAAATTCAAAATTTTTTTATATGTTTTGGATCGTTTTGATGCGCCGATCTCAAAAATAATTTCTAAAAAATGAAAAAAATATATCATTTTGATGCATTTCAGAATGAAAAGCACTTTCAAAATCAACCGCAATCACACTCCCAAACAGACCCGAAGTGGCCATTTATTTCCGTGGTTGCTTCTGCGTTTAAAGTCAACCACGGAAAACAAATGTTTTGTAATGAATGAAAAGTGGATTCACATGCATGGGCCCCAGCAATTCCTGCGTTAAAAACGTCGGCTCGCTGAAAGTAGCATTGTGCTGCTTTCAGTGTGGAGAGCTCTACCGTGCACTTAAAAGTGAATAGTGGAGCATGTCTCCATTGTTCACGTGAACAGTAGAGAGCTCCACTTTAAGTGAACAGTGGAGACATGCACCATTGTTCACGTGAACAATGATGCATGATTCCGACCGGACCTGATCCAGTCCAAAACTAAGTGCATTGAACTAGGTCTGACTCAGTAAAATAAAAATTAAATTTTATTTTTTTTATTTTTAATTGTGTTTTATTATAGAATTTGATCGCAATTCCAATTTTTTTCTTGATTATATTTTACCTGATGTTGTTGCGCGTTTAAAAAACTAAGAAAACTGTAGTCATTATCGGATGTGTTTCATACGTGATGGAATTGTAAATAGTTTAATTGAACAATAAAAAATATTTTATATAAAGTATTATTTATTTTATGATTTAATAGCAATAGTTAAATCTACAATATTTAAATTCAAAACCATCAATATATATATATATATATAACCTCAATTTGAAAAGCAATTTTTTAACCGAACACATTAAACTACTTTTTGTTCAACCTCAAATTCATCCACAGTTTTAACTAAACATATATAAATACTAAACCAACCTTAACTAAAAATATTTTTTATAAAACGATTTTTTTTCAAACTACAACCACAAAAGTTACCACAATACCAAACAAACATACTTTAAGAAATTTAATCATGTAACACTTTAAATTGTCGAGACAAATATTCAATATAAAGTTGCATAAAGTAAATGAGATAGATATTAAAAGAGAGACACCAAATTTATAGCAGTTCATAAAATTATCTACTTCACTCATTAAACCACTGTTCAAGTATTCATTAATAGCTCAAGGTCTTTTATGGGTGAGATCTTATTAATACAATAATCTTTTTTGTGAGTTAAAGATTAGGAAATTTTTGACTCACAATCTTTTCAAGGACAAGAACTTAACCTCACAACCAAATCTTTTCCTAACTGGTTCAAGTGTCACTTACATTTTTACAATGTGTATCTTTTATAAGGATTTTTCACACCTTATAATAAAGAGAAGATTACAATAAAAGCTCAAATCTTTATGAAAATGTAACTTAGTTCAAGAATGTGAAAGAGAGAATCCATGCAAATAAAGTTTATAGCTTTAAAAGGATTATAAGAAAAATAAAAGCATTTTAAATTAAAGAATTAGCAAATATCAAGCTAATTTCACATAAAGTGAATAAGTGCATGGTATTTATAACGCGGGCCGGGGGGGGGGGTCACTCAAAATTAGAGTACAATATTTTGGATTTTTAATGTATCCCTTCATTGTGTTAGAAATAGCTAAGAGCCTTCTTTTTAGTATAAAAAAGTTGTTATAAGATTTTATAGTGGAAAACAAGTTAAACATTGAATTTAAAACAATTTAACTTTTGGGTGTAAAATAAATTAAGTACAACTCTTTTAAAGTATTTTTTTTACCACTTAGTTAAAAATGAACAAAAAAGTTTTAGTGTGATCAAAATATAAGAAATCATTTGATCAAGTTTATGATATTCATTTAAAAAGAATTTGAGCAATAATACCCCTATATCGATAAAATATTTTCTCATGAAATTTTTTTCACTATGTATAATTTGACAATAAAATTGTTTTTGGATGAAAAATTACTTTTATGATGCCAAATTAAATTTTATAAAGACTTAATTACATAATAAATAACTTAGAAATTTTCAAGTCAAATTTGCGTCCATATAGTTAATTTTTCTCCATCTGATATAAAAAAAAAATCCCCACAATATCAAATCTTGACATGCATATTAAATTATTGTTATCTTTGAAATTATTAAACCATAGGTGTTAGAAACTTTTGACTTAACAAACATCTTGTCAGCCCCTTAAGTAATAATAATAATAATAAAAAAGCTAGACACGCGAGCCTGACCTTATTATATAGGTTTTTATATGAATGTTAAGAATTTCCTTTTCAATTATTATGCACCAAATATGCAATAAATAAATAAATAATTCCTCATGAATATTCAATAAAAATAAAATTTTTTTTTATAAAATTTTTTAATAGATTTGTTTACATGATTTTATCGCATTTCTTAATATATTTTATTTCCCTCAATCACATAGAAAATATAAACATATTATTTTAATATTTTTAAAAACTTATTATTAAGATCATGATAGCTTTTTTTAAATAATATTAAAATTAAAAAATATGCTTTCATTGAAACTACCAGGAGATACATTAATAAAGAAATGAAGTCTAGATTGAAGACAATTTTTTTCTACTTATTTCAAATGGTTGAAATTTTTAACAAAATTTTATTTTAATTATAGTTTTCTTTTATTAAATATATGCTCTTGGTGTAAAAAATACCATTGTTTTTTAAAATATTTGGAATTTTTTATGATGATATTATGGATCACTTTATGAATAATTATGTATTGGTCCAATAAGAAAAAAATTTAAAACAAGTTTTTTTTTATTAATATTGAATGATAATAAAACATTTATTTTCTTGATGTTTTAATAGTTTATTTTATATATTTTTTAAAATTTATTGTTCATCTTTTTTTTCATATAGTTGATGAGACATGATGGATTCATGAATTTTTTTTTTATTTTGTAATTAAAGCTTGATTTTATGATCATAATAAGCTTTTGCTTAAAAAAAAACTCTTCATAAAAAAAATATTTTCATTGAAAATATAAAACAAAGTGTGTGAATAAATAATACTTAGATTTATAGTAAAATATATGTTTTTTTTTCTTTTTATTTCAAATTATTATAGCTTTTCTGATTTTTTTTTATTGTTATTGCTTTTTATTCAATTAGTTATGTTACTACTAATAATAATTGTTGTTAAAACAAACAAAAATATATGGATTAGAAAAGATAATTTCCACACAAAAAAAAAATCATCTTTTCTATATGATTTTATTCATTATCTTTCTTATAAATATCCATTTCTATAATAATCTAATTGAATAAAAAATTTCTAGAAAATAAAATTATTAAACACGATTTTATTAAACTAGGTCATGAGTTAAGCGAGTTTATCCGGTTTAAAGAAAAGATAGATGATTTATCCAAAAACAAATTTGTGTCAATAAATATATTTTCTCAAGAATTCATTAAAAATGATTTTTCCCTTCAAAGTTCAAACATAGGATAAATCATGTTCAGTTCATTAAAAATGATTTTTCCCTTTCAACAAAGTACAAATTATGTTGATTTTGGTTTTTTAGATTTAATTAATTTTATTTTTTATATTTTAGTGATTTTAGGTGTTTGGGGTTGTGGGATGGTTTATATAAGTTTTTATATTAATTTTTTAGATAAAAATAGTTTAAAAATAGATTATTAAGGTAAAAAAATCACTATAGGCGATAACTACATGACCAAATTTGGAGCAATAGCCCAATAGGAGATAAATAGTCTACCATTATAGGCGTCCGGTCACCTACCTTAATGCAATCTGTCTCCTAATTTAATAAAACAACAAAGAAAACAAAAAAGGAGAATTACTATAATTATTTATTAATAATTATAATACCACAGCAATTGTGAAAAATAATACCTTTTGCTTCTCTAAGGCAACAAAGAAA
>Ga0325410_1004730_pt1 | contig 15159 bp, 9 predicted proteins | sample PopdelMetagenome_16_FD_206182 | JGI IMG/M metagenome (GOLD analysis project Ga0325410, IMG submission 206182) | Populus deltoides microbial communities from Bellville, Georgia, United States - Xylem-PdIQD-R3 | ecosystem: Host-associated > Plants > Phyllosphere > Stem > Wood/Secondary xylem...
ATGTGGTAGTTTTTTTTAACTGTTGACGGGGGTTGTTTTCGGGCAGTATTGTTGAAGGAAAGGGACAATGGTGTCTTGTGTGGAAGAAATGGGAGACCACTGATTGATTGAGGTTTGAGGAGGAAAGACTGAGATTGGAGTTAATGAAGAATTGGTTTTGTACAGGGGAGATTATTTTTGGTTATTTTTATTTATAAAAATATTCAAATTAAAATTTTATAAAATATAAAAAATAAAATCAAAACTAGTTCAAACTGATCGGTTTTAATTCGATTCAGTTATTTTTTTATTAAAAACAAAATCCAACTGATCAATTTTGGTTCCATTCAGTTTGGTTTGATTTTGGTGCTGTTCGGTTTGGTTATTTTACATTAAAAATAAAAAACTATATATATATATTTTTATTTCTAATGGGCTTGGTTTCGGTTTAGTTTTTTAATTTTTTCCAGTTCAGTTCGGTTTCAGGCTTATGAAACCGAAACCAAACAAAATCAAATACTTTTTTAAATATTCTAATCGGTTTAATTGGTTTTTTTTTATAGTTTAGTTTTTTCGGTTATTTTTTTTGTTTTCCTGGTTTAATCGATTTTTCAAATCTTTTACTCACTCCTAGTTTTGATGGGAGTTTTATTACTTGATTAACTTGGACTGAAATGAATCAATTAAAAATAATTGGATTGGAATGAAATTAAATGAATTAATTGGAATGAAACAAACATGACTAAAATGAAATTAAAAAAAAAAGTCAATTGGTGCACTTGACATTTTATCCTTTTCATTACAATCATTGGTTTTTGAATTTTTGAATTTAATTTGATTGATATATTTAATTTTGAAACTTCTTTCAATTTAAACCTTAAATTGAATTAATTTATTTTTTTAATTTCATTTTAGTCCTTGTTTTCCCAAAACTCCTAAATCATATTTTTATTTATTTTTAATTATACCCTTACTTGAATCAATTTATTCTTTTTTATTTAACTATTTATTGCAAATTCATAATTGGTTCTTCCAATCTTTATTCTTAAACTAAATTGACTTTCAATTTCAAATTACATTTTCAAACTAAATTTTAATTTCTAACTTGACTATTTATTTCAAAATCATTTATAAACTTTAAATTTCTTTCACTCTTAGCCGAATATCAAATTAAGTCATTTTTTAATTTCATTTTCAATTTAAAACCTCAATAATAATAATAAAAAAAAAACAAACTTTATTTTTGTTTGTTCGTTTGTGATGCTTAATCATTGCCCCAATTTCAACCCTAGCTATTTTCATGATTTATTATATTATTTTCTTGACAAATAAAAATAAAAAAATAATGAAGTGATTAAAATTAACTAAAAATTACTAAAAAGATATTTTTTTTAATTTTCTATTTTTTCTCAAAATATATACAAAAATAAAAAGATTAAAAATTGAATTACAACACAATCGAAGATCAAGTTGCTCTATTTGTTCATATATTAGCACATCACTAGCTAACTTAAATGTGCTATGATAAAAAAAAAATTTAATTTCTAATGTAAAAAAATATATACAAGTGTTGTTAGCGTATTTAATAACATCATGAAAAAAAATCTTTGAACTGGAAAGGTAATGCTTGCATTTAATAGAATAAATAAAAAATTATATGATAGAGTTGTTAATGTTAAATAAAGAATAAAATAGAAAATCAAAGGATGCATGTGAAGAAATGGGAACTCGCGTCACAGAGCATTTTTAATTTTTTTTAATTTTATAATACAACAACAAAATGAATCTATGCAAAAAGAAAAAGAAAAAAAAAGAAGTAATTACTTAAATGTTGTAGGAAAAGAGTAATTTTTTTAGTATAAATTATCTTTTTTTTTATTAATATCATTTAAAAATATATATAATTATATTGTTCATTGCATAAAAACTAAAACAATTAAAATAAAATTTAAGCAATTTGAAATAAGGATATAAAAGCATCTCTTTAATAAAAACCCATTTTCTTATTATTTCATTCTTTGTTCTTTGAAAATTTTATTTTCACTAAAGTCTTGTTTTTAAATAAAAACTTAACATAAATCTAGAAGCAAGTTGAATAATAAATTGATAATTTTGACATTGGAGTGTTAAAAATATAAAAACATTAAATTTGAATAATACTATATAAAAAAACTCCATAAAAAAATATTTGACGCACAGCTGAGAGATAATTATTAAAAATTATTATTATTAATATCATCGTAAAAATTAAAAATATTATTTAAAAATAATGATATAATTGAATAATTATTAAATTTATTTTAATAAATTTATTTAAAAAATATAATTATAAATATAAAAGGTAAAAAGTTAAAAAAAATAAATTGAAAACCTAGTCGTGGATGTGCTAGAAGTTTGGGGCTAGCATGACATGCTTTTTTTTTTTTTTAAGTGAACGGTAATTTGTTTGCCCTTTATTATGTTTTTTTTTTTAAAAAAAAAAACAAAGGTGAGTGGAAGGTACATCATGAATTTGGTACAATCTTTTCTAACCATTAAGTATAACTTTGTTTATTATTTTCAGTTTATAAATTTTATTTTATTCATTTTCAAGGCTAATTGAACTCCTTAATGTTTAAAATATTTATTTATAGGAGTATTCTAATGCTTAAGTTATTTATTAAGAAAACATTTCCTGTATGATCCTAGAAACTGGGCAAAAAAGGCTTTTTATTATTGGTAGTGCAATGGCTATACACTTTTAATTGTTCATAAATAAAAATTTCAAAACATGTAATTGGTTGCAAAATGTCATGACAAGAGAGTGTGGTTGCGGTTGCTTTTCAAAGTATTTTTCACTCGAAAATATATCAAGATAATATTTTTTTAATTTTTAAAAACTATCTTTGGCATCAACGCATCAAAATGATCTAAAAACACCAGAACAATATTAATTTGAAGTAAAGAAAAAAGAATTCAAAAACACTCTTAAATCGTAAAAACAAACATATAAAAATACATCAGCCCACAGCCTTGTTTATCAGTAAAATGTGAATAATAATAATAATAATATGGTAGAAGCTCTGAAACGGGAATACAACATCAAGCTTCTCAAATTTTTTTTAAAAAAGAATATCCAAGAAAAGAAGGAAAAAAACATAGCAATAACCAGTAAAAACAATAAAAATCTTTCACGTTATTTGTTTTTTAAAAAATATCAATAATCTGGTACGTTAGGCACGTCACTACATTTTCCAATGCAAAGGATCACAAAATTCAACTAGTAAACATGGGAACAAAAGTCCAAACAAAAAAAAAAAAGATTGTTCACCCATTTATATAAAGATCCCAACAATTTTCTCCATCAATTTAACATTTTTAATTATTCAATCTTGTCTTTAAAAGCTTTGCCCTACAATTCTTTTGTATATGCTAATGTGCTTAAGTTGATGAGCCAGATAGTTAAGATCCAAACTATGCCAATCTTGAGCTTAATTAAATATGCAACGAAACACGATTTCATTAAAAAGAAAAATGAAAGAATTGAGAGTTGACATGAAACATGGAAGATGACGTGATTCTAGCTTCAGCACTAAGAGACTAAGAGATTCATTAGAGGTTTTATTGCGTCTAGTTACAAGACTTAAAGTAAAGAGGTTCAAGAGACAATTAATAAACTTCTTCATGATACATGAGCTAAGGTGGGCTTCGAGTAGATATCAAAGAATAAAGAATAAGCCTTGATTAAATTGTTTCATGTTCAAGAAGGGTATATACGAGAGCATCCAGACATTACAGAAAGATTGGAATAAGAAGATTGAATTTGCTAGTTTTGATACTTCGCTACTATTTTGGCCATAACTGGATATATACAATAAATTTTGATGTGGTTCAATTGCATTAAAAATTAGACATCCATAGCTTTCTAGTGATATATGATAAACCTTTTAATTCATCAAGACAGGGGAGAATCATTTGTTTGAAGTCGGGCTTCAATTTTCCCAACATATTACAAAATTTGATTGTGGTCTTGTTTTAATTAGTTGGGATATATTTATTTATATTTTAGTTTATAGGGTCTACAACACTTAAGGGTTTATTTGGGTGAGGTTTTACTTTATTATTTTAGTTATTTTGAGATTTTAATGTGTTAAGACCATTTTATTAAGTTTAGGTCCATTAACTCAAATTAGGGTTAGCTTTATACTATGTAAACCAATTTTTAACATTATTTTTTAGTTTATAAAATTTTCTCTAAAGTTGCCAAATATTGTGTGCTTTGTTTTTTTTTTTATAGTTGCGTAATTCTCATACTAAGTTCTTAATTGATCTTGTAAACTCTTTGAAGGATTGATCAACTTCATTATGATTTATAATTCTCATTCACGTCTCGTTATAGACGTAGGGTGAGGGTAATTAATTGCATATAGCTTTGGTTCTCCAATGCAAGGTTATTGATGGTTTAAGTTGCAAACTTTTCTTCGAACCTTAAATTAACAATCTAAGGGACAATTCCATATCAGTTTGGTATGGGAGCATGACTAATTTCAAGTTATATCTCTTTAATTTTTATTATCACAAGTAATTCTAGGGTTTTCTTTATATCTTGTCATTTCTAAGGTTTGTTTTCTTGGTTTTTCTCTCTCTAAGGTTTCAACTAATCCAAAAAAATTGAAAGAAGAAAATCAATTTTGACAGGGAAAAGTCTTAAAGTTGTCAAAAAAAAATGCATACAAAACAACAAATTGTGGTAATCTCTGAGACTTGAGAAATTCAAAACATATATATATATAAAGAACAAAAGAAAGAAGAATCAAAATTGCAATCTTGAAAGGATTCTTGGAGAAGAAATTTAGAAATTTTGGATCTTACATGAATTAGGGTATTAACCAAAACTTGTCTTAGAAATTCTTGGTGATCTTGATTGATTTCATGCAAATTTGGGTAGAATAGAATTATCTTGCATCAATTTCTTTAGTTTCTTGCATCGTTTTCTTTATTTTATTGAATTTTGTAGTTTTCATTGTTTCTTAATAATAATTGTTACTCTTATTTCATGTCTTCATTTTTTGTCATTATATTTTCACAAATTTACATTGCTACTCGTAAGTTTGTTCTCAAGTTTTGTTTTGAAAAGTTTGAATATTCTTTTATTCTTGAGTCTTTAAATATAAATAAATCATTGCATAGTTTGGTTAACTGTTCGATCATTTGCTAAATTACTTTTAAGAACCAAAGTACGGGAATAAAATGGTAAAAAGCGTAGCGAGACTATTAGAGTGAAAAACCTAATAAATTATATGAAACACGAGAGAAGTGAATTTTTTTTATGAATAAAAACATGAGGTTTATGTAAGGAAAACTTTTCTTTGCGACTAACCTTTATTTCAAGAATAAATAATATCCTTAAAAAGTGTTGAACAAGAAAAGGCGAGAACTATAAAGGAAAGACATGATATAATGGAAGTTATGATAAAGGCATTAATGAGTAAGTTTGATTAGATGATTTGTAGAGAAGAAGCTCTTATTTGTAAGGAAAAGAAATTTGAAATGCCTACCATTAAAGTTATAGTGAATGATAAGAGTGTGGGTAATAATTTTGAAGAAGAAAGAGAGGATGATGCAGTTAATTATTGTAGAAAATTTTGAATACAACAAAGTCCTGTCTATGAGTCACGGTCTAGAAAGAGAATGAGAGGTAGGTCATGACCAACTAATATATTCAGCTAGGGTAGGACTTATGAGGAGCATGATGGTTTAGATCATAATTTGTGTGGTGTTAAACTCAAAATTTTAGGGTTTCAGAGAAAGAGTTATACATAAGCTTATTTGGATTAGGAAAAGAAAGTGGAGTTTGCATTTGATTTCCATAGGTATTCAGAAGAAAAAAAAGCTAAATTAGTTGTGGTTGAATTCACTGATTATAAAATTAGTTGGTGGGATCAACTTGTTACGAGTAGAAGGCGTAATGAAGAAAGGCTAATAGAAACTTGGGATAAGATAAAGACAATTTTGAGGAAAAGGTTTGTATCTACTCACTATTATAGAGAGATTTATAATAAATTAAAAACCTTATCTTAGGCTTTTAGGAGTGTAAATGAGTATTTAAAGATATGGAACTAGCTATGATTAGAGCTAATGTTTCCAAAGATAGAGAAGCCACAATGGCTAGGTTTTTCAATGGATTAAATAAAGATATTGTTAATGTGATGGAATTACAACATTATATGAAGACTAAGGATATGGTACACATGGCTATAAAAGTGGAGAAATAGTTGAGGAGAAAGGGTAGTGCAAAACTTGATGGATATTTAAGTTTCTCTTCGAGTTGGAAGTTGAATTTTAGGAGAGAGGGTAATATACAAGTGAAACTAATGACTACACCTAAAGTAGCCAAACCTTTCTTTGTTAGGAAACAATTTGTGGCATGGGAGGAAAAAAGGAAAAATATTGCTCAGCCAAAGCATAAACGAGAGATTATGTGTTTTCGATGTCAAGGGCATATGCATTATGCATATGAATGTCTAAATATAGAAATACGGTTATAAAAGATGATGGTGAGGTGGAATCGGCTAGTGATGATGATTTGAAGGGGATGTCAAATCTTGATGATTGTAGTGATGTGGATTATGTTGTGTAAGGGGAATCCTTGGTTATAAGAAGATCTTTGAGTGTTCAGGTTTGTGAAAAGGATGTAGAGTAACAAAGAGAGAATAACTTTCATACTAGGTGATACATTGATAATAAGGTATGTAGTATGATAATTGATAATGGTAGTTGTATTAATGTTAGTAACAAAGAGAGAATAACTTTCATACTAGGTGATACATTGATAATAAGGTATGTAGTATGATAATTGATAATGGTAGTTGTATTAATGTTGCTAGCTTAATTTTGGTTAGAAAGTTGAACTTGAAAACATCTAAGCATGTTAAGCCATATAAACTTCAGTGGTGTGAATATGGAGAAGTTAGGGTGACTAAACAAGTTTCATTTTCATTAACGGTAAAAGAGTTTAACAGTAAGGTTGTATATAATGTTGTTCTTATATATGTTACACATCTCTTGTTGAGGAGACCTTTGCAGTTTAACAGGAAGGCCAAACATGATGGGTTTAGAAAGAGGTATGTTGCACATGTGTGTCATCGTAGTGATCATCTTTCCGGATCGGGATCTTTAGGCATGGGTTGAAAAAACAAGAAATTCTTGACCTTTATCAGTTAAAAAGGTTTGGAGTCGATACCTAATATTTTGGTCACTAAAAAACCCTAACTGGTTTTCAGAGTCTGGATAAGGAAACTGGTTGTGTATAGAAAGGATAACATCACCCATAGTACATCATACCTAAGGTAAATTACATTGTTTATTTATTTAATTACTAAAGCACTTTTGTGTTTTTCTAACTATTAGTTTGTCTATTAGTTAAAAGTCGGTCCATCTCATTAGAGTGGACCATGACTTTATAAGTCAAGTTTAGTCATTTTAGAGTTCAAATTTTTTTTTGTATTTGTTTTAATACCGAGAATATATTTTATGTATAAGTTCATAATTCTTAATAAACAAATTAGTTTTTTTTGTGTGTTTTAGAAATATATGCCAAGCTCTCATAGATTTAATAAACTTGTTATTAAATCCAAAAATACGTTTAAAGATAAAAACAAAATTATTTTTCATGAATTTTTTTATTAAAAAAATATTAAATCATGCGATGTATTTTTTTATGCAAATATGATTTTTATTTCAGAGACTTGACTATATGCAATTTAAGATAAAGTTGTATTTTTGAAAGATGGATTTTTGTTATTTTTGCATAAAAAAACAAGTTTATTTAATATTGAAAAAGCATTTCGCATATATGTCATAATTTCAAATATTAAATATTAAAGGGTAAAAATAATGTGAAAAACTTAAAACTAATTAAAAAATGATCTTCCAAAACTTTGAGTATTTATTAAAATTAAACTACGATCAGTTTGACAAAACATTACAAAAAAAAAAAAAGAAATACAAGGCTTATAATTTTTCTTGGGGCTCGTTTGCCAAACAAGCTTTAAAGAACCAAAAAAATGATTTTTTCTTTGACAAAGTTTTGTCAGGCCAAACATGGCCTTAAGCCTTTCAAAGCTTAGCTCGTGTAGTTTGGGTTGTATAACACACATGCTTATATTATAGCCTAGCCCATATTAAAACAAGTAAAAAAAAATCTCTAAATTGGAGAGAGGCCAACCAAATTCATAAAAAAAGAATAAAGAAAATGAAGCCTGACCCATGAACAAAATAAAGAAGCAAAGTTATGTATATAACAGATCAAACATGCTATTTTTTCAATAACTTTCCCCATAATTGATTTCAATAAGAAATAGAGAATAAAATGCCATTCATACTAGTTTTGCATACTAACCAAATAGAACTTGAAGCTTGACTCATAAACAACTTACGGAGACAAACTAATATGTCTAATAAGATCTAACGTGTTATTTTTCAAGAACTTATCCAGAAATTTTAAAGTGAAAAGGAAACAATCACACATACTATCTTTTGTTTTAAAAGCTAATGGTCATGGGTTTGGATGATGAGTGTAACAAAGAAAGGTGTTTTATATATATATGTGTGTGTGTGCGCGCATTATAAATCCTACCTAAGTTTTCTGTTTTTCATCTTGCTGCCCTTTTTTATTTGCAAATATAGGAAGAACTTAATAACAAAAAAATAAAAAACCATAGGCATACAAATGCAAATATAAAAGATATGTAACCAGACCTTATCATAAGTAAAACAAAAGGATAGATAGAAAGAACAACCTATGTAAACCAAAAGCATATTAAGAAGGTCAACTAACTTTATCACTGTAATGCATTTATAGAAGGGTAAAGTGTCATACTTGGCGGTATTCTTGGTTATAACAGAGACTGATGCTCAGGGATAGTGATTTGAATCTCATGATCACGTGCTTATATAACAAGATTTAACAAATCTTAGAAAATCAAAACAAGTCTAATAAAAATATGACACAATAGAAATTTGTCCTAAGACACTAGTACTATTGGAATAAGAACCTCTCACCCTATGAATTTTGATTTGGGAATGAGAAGTATAAGAAAGACACTATAAAGTCAGTTGGTCTTCAATAAGTTAAATTTGTTCTTCGTCTTAACAAAGAAAACATGTTGCATCATATAAAACACAAGTTTATTTTATAAATTCATGTTTGCTGATAATTTCAACTTACAAAACCTTATATAATAGTTTAACTAATAACACTAATGGACCCAAAACTTGTGGGCTAATAGTTACCCACTTACAATAAACTCAAAGTATGTTAATTAAGCCAAAACATGAAGAACATAATAACAAATAACAAATAACAAATTTGAAACATAAACTAAAGTTGTTGCACCTAATTAAACAAAATAACATCAGATAGATAAATTTTCTAGTTTAAATAATGTCATGAATAAAATTTTCATCTTAGAAACACTAAGATCTTTGTTGCCACCTTTATATATCCAAAATAAGCTAGGAAATTAATTGTTGAAGTTGTCTCCCCTTTAGTTTTCTTGTTTGTCTAGGATAATTAATTGTAGTTTCAAAGAATCATTTCAAAACATGGAAACCCTTGTTTCTTTCCTTTAACCTTCCTTGTAGGATTAGAAAACTCTCCAAAATAAGTTAACCAATCTATCATTAAATACCACCAGCCTTTATTTCCTTGTGTAGCTAGGATGAATAAAAAATCCTTGTACGAAAAAAATTTTGAAACATTAATGAATCCTTGCCACACTTGAAAATTATGGTGCACCCATTAAAGACCCTTGTAGAACTAGGAAATTTTCAAAACAAGTTGCCACATCCTTGCCAAATACAAAGTCCATAAGTCAAAAGGAAGTAAATAACAAAATTCATATAGCCTTTTATAACTTATATCACAAGGCCTTCCTAAACTTTAATTGATCTAAAATTTTACCCCAACATAGAACAATGTCTAAAAACCATTGTGAAAATTTCAACATGATCCAATGATCGAGTTGATAGTTATGTTTGATAGTGTAAAACTAGATAGTAGAAAATTTTACGCCAAAATCCAAATCTGACCTTACTTGGATCGTATCAGATGGAGAAGGGTTGTTACTCATGATTGTTTCGATGAAAGAATAAAACAGGAAGGTTGTTGAAACTTGAGGCTTTTTTTACTGAAAGGTTGCACTAATTTGTTATGAGGATGAACTGAAATACTCTAAATAGTTGCTCTCGGTTTGGATTGGGTTTTTTGTTGCTCTCGGCTAGAATTTCTATAATTAGCTTGAAGGATCTACTACTGCTTTTGTTTGACACAAGTGCTATCGTTGTTCTTGGCTAGAGAAGTCTATTGTTGTGGATGCTGCGAGTGGAGAAAAAGAAATGGACATTGCTTTGTTGTTGTGGTGATTGCTGTAGTGGTGTAAGGCCTAAAATGGTTACAACTTGTTTGGCAGAAGGCTAAAAAGAGAGTCATTCTTTTATTCTTTTTTTTTCTCAACTCGGAAGGTCACAAACTTTATCTTGTCTTGTTTTTTTTTCCCTCTTAAGAGAGTGTTTTGGTGGGGGTTGTTTTGTGATGATTTGAGGGTTGTTTTAGGCTGGAAAAATTAAGGAAAATGATGTTGCAATCATGGCTGAGAGATGATGTTTATGATAATGTTTAGGTTTTTTGAGATATTTTATAGGATAAATGGAAAGAATCTAGAGCCAGTGAGCTAGGTCATCTTAAACCCTTGTTGTTTAGGGATAGATCTTGGCCATGGATTATAGTTAAGGACAAATGCTTGTCCTGCTCTACAACTAAAAAATGAAGGACACAAGGTTATTTTTGACAAATGGAGTAGTGTTAGGTAGCATTTTTAGGAGAGAATTTGCAAGTGTTTTCAATGCAATCAAGGCTGTAATTTTAGCTTAGAGAGAAGTATAAGTACCAAGGTATAAGTTGGCTTGAGATTTGTATGGAGTTGTGAAAAGGTAATGGAGGAATTAAGGATGAAAGGTGGGAATTTAAACAACCTTTGTTTTTGTTTTTGTTTTATATAGGAAGACGACAATGAATAGTCATTGAATGACATGTCATTCAGGGTTTAGGCTTAAAAGACAAATGACTTGTTATCCATTAGGGGGAAACTAGGGTTTTTTCTTCTTCTAAATTTTCCATTTAATTTCACCCTTAGGCTTCTTCATTTGGACCCTAGAATTTCAGTGCTTTTTACAAAGTGTTCATTGGTCTCTGGTTTTTTCAATGTAGTTCTCAATTCTTTTATCTTCCATTTATTGCAAATTATCTCGAATTAGGCCTCCCTTATTAATTTTTTCTCAATTAAGTCATTGATTGAATCCACAAAACTCATTAGAAGTTTAATTAAGTCTTTAAACTTAATCAATTCTTCTAATTTTCACCAAATTGACTTTCAAACTTAAATTTTGTTTCAATTAAGTCAACAAAACATGTTAGAAATTTAATTAAGTCTTTAGACTAAATTAATTCTTCTAATTTTGGTCAAGTTTGGTTTCAACCTCAACTTTCTATCTATTAAGCCTTTCTTTAGTTTATTTTGTCAAAATATCCTAATCTGACTATTCTACTATTATATTAACAGTTGCTTTTTTCTTTATAATACTTATGGTATAAAGTCTTTTAAGAAATTTTAAAAAGAAAGTTTATTATCCCTCATAGGGTCCACTGCATTGCTCCCTAACTACTTAACTTTTCAATAACTACTTGTAAGAAGTGTCAATGTCATTTTCATCAAGGACTTTGCAAACTCGGTCAATGCCAGGTTTTGTTTGAAATCACTTTCTTGCTTTGGAATTAACTCATAAATTTTAAGGATCATATCCATTCAAGTCTAATTATTGCAAAGAAACCATGACATGTAATTTTAAAAGTGTTTCTTTGATCGTAACCCCAAGATATGACAACTTTTGTGCGTTTTTAAATGATGATCATATCCTCTCTCTTTTTTTATTTGTCCATAATGCATGTCCTCTCGGTTAAAAAATGAATACTTGATATAGATTTAAAAGGATAAATTAATTGCATAAAAGACTTTAAAGAAAAATCTAGTTTAAAGAAGTTGAAGGGAGGGAACATACGAGATCCATCTCGGATACAATACAAATAAAGTTTGGTCTCCTTCGATTTCTTTGTTTTTGTTTTCTATTTCATATTATATTTCTTTATTGATTTTATATAGCTCATCTAAGGGATGTGCATAATACAAAGTTCATAATGCATATTCGCTTAGTTTATCCTATTAAATTGGCTCACCTGAAATAAATATCTTCAGATAATCTAATTTTAAAATAAATGGAACTACAAAATCAATAAAAATAAATTTCTTTTTCAAAAGTTAGAAAAAAAATTATTTTTATCTTTCAAAGCATATGTTTTCTATTTCTATACAAGTTAGAACATAGATTTTAATTTATTATTATTTTAAAAAAATCAAATTTTTAGTTTTTAATTTTTTAACCACCAACTAGCTAGGTGTAATTTAATTTCGTGTTTTGTTTAAAACCACTTGTATAATAAATCATTATTTGAAGTGTGTGTATAAAAAAAAAAACTAAAACAAAAGGGAGATTCACTGTACATCTAGACATAGATCGCTATTCACTAGAATAATATAATCCTTGGTTTACCATTCCTTAAAAAATCAATGGCTTGGTGTTGATGGTAATTCAATCATTTCATAATATTTATTTGTCATTATCACATTGATCAAGGGTAGAATTGTCCTTTTCTTTTTAAGAACAGTCAAATGACTAAATTAATCTTAAAGGCACAAGTTTTAAACCCGGCATCTAGGGTCTTTGTTGTCTTTTCACTTTTTTAATCAAAGTAAAATGACTCAATTACTCTTAAATATAAAAAGAAAATCTTAAACTTGCGTTTAGGGGTTTTTTTTTTATTTTTTCATTCTGTTTTTTTTTTTGTTATCAAATTAAATGATAGCATTCTGGTCTTTTAATAAATATCAAATATTATTTAAATGAAAAGGTGGTTAGCGCATGCAATGTCTACCAACAGTAAAAATTCTCCTTCCGTTGTATCATTGGAATCGTCACGATGCCTTCTTCCTGGTATAACAATGTGTGGCAGCAATGGTGGGATGGTTTGTCGCCAACGATGATTTCTTTCTCTTTTCTCTCTTCTCCTCTCGAAATTCACGCTGACTATTCAAAAGTTCAGAGTTGTTCTCTTATTTATCGACATTTCAACTCCAGTCCTTATTATTTTTATTTCTATTTTTTTTCTTGGTTTTTTTGTAAAATCTTAATTTATTTTCAATTTCATCATTCAATCCCAGTTTATGATATTTTTTTTTCAATTTGATCCTTATTCTTTTGATTTTTTTTATCTTTTTATTAAATTGATTTTTCTTTCTAGTTTAACCCTCAATAAAAAAAAATTATAGTTGTCCTCTAATTTATTTTTTATTTTAATTTTGACCCTTATTATTTTAATTGCTATTTTTTTTTATTTTGGATCCTACTGTATAATTAAATGTTTTTTTTTTAATTTCACTCTTTAACATTTGATTGGTTAGGAATTGGATTTCATGAGTTATTTTAGATATAGTGTTTATGATGTAATAATTCAGGTTATGAGTTTTAAAAGTTAACGCAAGTTGACATCATTTTTTTTACATATTTTCTTTTCCAATTTCATTAGTTTTTTTTTTTAAATAAAAGGGTTTGCAAATTCTATGAATTCTTTCACATGAAATTTGTTTCTATATAATTATTTAAACTACATACTATACAAAAATTGTGCTTGTAATGTTTTTTTTAATAGCAAATATACCCTTATTAGTACTCACCTTGAATCAAACTCTTAAAAAGAAAACCCCTCCTTTTAAGTGTTAAACTTCTAATTTCTTGCATTTAAAAAAAAAAAAAAACCCCTCGAACATCCCCCACAATTATTTAAAAATGTTTTATTAAACTCTAAAAATGGAGCTCTATGTTACAAAAACATGTCACTTTAAAATACATTAATATTCTCCCTCCAAAGTTAATGAACAATAATTAACCTCTTTCAAATGCTTCTAGGCACTCATTAGCTTTACTACACTTAACAAATTTCAATTTGAGAAAATGAAAATATTGATATCAATTAATGGAACAAAAGAAAGCTAATCGTTGTGTTATTACTATTGTCACGGGGTTGATTTTCTTGTCAAAATCTATACCCTGACAGTCGTCTAGCCCCCGCTAGACTTAAACTTGCCTTTATCAATTCACTTGTGTTTGCCTGACAACCAAGTATTTTTACCTCACCAAGAGATTTCCCTCACACTATCTCTTATTACAAGACAAGCAGGAATACATAAATAGATAGGATATGCACAATTTAACACATTGAATTACAGGAACAATCCCACCCTTCTATTAATCTCAAAGCAATCCCATCATTGAGGTGCCATGAATTCCCATCATAGCATATTTGTTAGCCAAGATGTCTATACAAGCCATTCTGCTCTTTTCATGCCAACTGTCTTTGCCATCAAAGTACACAGAACACACCCTAAATTTGCCCCACCCAAGGCAATCTAACCAAGCCATGTCCTCCTCCAGGTTGGCCCCATCACGACTAAATGTTGTCTTAGCCGTTATGCGCACACATGAGATTTATGTATGCCATATCTTCAGCACTATGTTCCATAATGACAGTATTGAGACGTCCCCTTTTCAGGTATTTCCTGGCAAAGTGATTTCCATCGCAAATAAAGCATCAAAATTTTGCTTTTGAATCCTTACTGATTGCCTTCCCATCTGACCGATACAACACATTTGGGTTCTCCCCCACCAAATTTCTTCATTTTTGTCTCATCCTTCCCCTTAAGCTTTGACAAAAACTCAGAAGTTCCAGCAGCCCCTTCACTGGCCTCTACTCTAAAGTCTGCCAGTCCATCGGCAACAGTGACGGCCAAAGACAAGTCTGGAATCTTCTTCCTCCTCAACTCCAACTGTGCCCGCAGTTGATGTCTAGACAAAAAGTTGAACAATTTGTTCTCCTTAGACATGTTGTCAATATCCAAAATCCATTAGACATGTTGTCAATATCCAAAATCCAAGAACTGAATCTCTTCACGTAATCTCTCACCGACCTATCATGCCTCAACTTTTTCAAGTCTTCTCTCATAATCCAGGACGTATTGGGCAAAAACTGTT
>Ga0325410_1004732_pt1 | contig 15158 bp, 19 predicted proteins | sample PopdelMetagenome_16_FD_206182 | JGI IMG/M metagenome (GOLD analysis project Ga0325410, IMG submission 206182) | Populus deltoides microbial communities from Bellville, Georgia, United States - Xylem-PdIQD-R3 | ecosystem: Host-associated > Plants > Phyllosphere > Stem > Wood/Secondary xylem...
TAATAATTTTTTAACTATATTAACATTAAAAATAATTTTTAAAAATTAAAAAAATATTATTTTAATATATTTTCAAATAAAAAATATTTTAAAAAATAACATTTATTCTCAAATACGTTCCAAAATCCAAACACACTCCTCTCTTGAAAAGAAAAGAAAAGTTGGTAACCCTCGATCCGAGAGAAAAGAGGAGAGCAAATTTCTCATGGCGAAACCCTTCGAAGCAGGAAACATCATCTGATGAGGCGGTGTCTTCGGATGAAGAGCCAATTAACGAGCAGAATGAAGAAGAGGAAGATGAGGAGGAGCTCGAAGCGGTGGCTCGCTCAGCTGACTCCGATGAAGATGAGGCCGCCGGAGATGCTGAAGGAGACGACGGCGAAGGCGACGAGGCTGACGAGGTAGTTTTACAGTCTTGCCACTGGAAATGGTTGAAAGTTTGTTATGTGTTTTGATCTAGTTAGGGTTTTGGTGTTTCAAGGATTTTATGGGGCAGGGCTAGGTTTAACATTTATATGTTACTGGGAATCTTGTAGAGTACATATAGATGGCTTGTTTTTCTGTTAGGTGTTTTGGTTTTTTTTTTTTTTTATATAGCGAATGAGACTTGCAAGATTAGTTAAATTAGGCTCGAAAAGGGTGGTGGAGCTGAGAAATTAGTCATGTAAGCACTGGAAAATGCACCATGCATGAGCACACCCACGTGATTAAAACTCGCCAATAATTTTTTAATATTAAATAAATTAAAACACGCCAACAATTTTTTACAAATAATTAGGTTATATAGATAGAATCGAAATCAAAAATTAAAATAAATCAAAGAAAATAAATAAAAATATTGAATGGTACGATACAATCAAAACATTAAACTAACAAGAAATGAACATGAAACGAAATAGAAAAATTTCTAATTCATTCAAATAAAAAAAATAAATAAAGTTAAATTTAAATAAAGTATAGATAAAGTTTAATAAAGTCAAAATTTATAGATTATCTCTTATCTCTTATGCTATTTATTCTTATATTTAATATGTTATCTATTCTTATATTTAAAATTGAAAAAAATTTAAAAAATGTAAATATTTATTTTTATATATTTTTCTAATATAAGTATATAACAATACATTCAATACATTTATATTTGTTTTCCAAAAAAAAAACTTTTGTATCGTAGAAAATCCAATAAACTTATCATTTCATTTGAATGAAGAAAAAAAAAACCAAACCACAGGAATAAATATAAATAAATTTATAGTTAAGATCTAATTACTCAAATCAGATCAGATTATATTTATTTGATACACTATTGTCAATATGAATGTAAACCTGTTAATAAAAAAATACACAATGAAGAAAACAAAAAAATTAATTCAAATTAACCCTATATTTTATTAAATCATATAAATATTTTTTGATTTTCAAAGTTTCATGAACAAGTCTATTTTTATAGCATATCAAAATGAAATTCATCCTTTGTTTTTTTTTTCTTCGTTCACTTGGATCTTTTCTGTTTGATTTTGTCAGGATTCTCCTTTTCTTTTGAAAAGAGAGAAGAAGAAGGATCTTCTTCGATGGATCCTTCTTGTTCCTGTTTAGTTCCCTTCGGGGGTTGTTTCTATATATTTTTATAACCCCTGCAGATTTGGCCCTATCGACACCCGGCGCCAATCTCCTATCGGTCCCGCCATAACGCCGCAGAACGAGAGCTTGTGTGGAACCTTTTTTTTTTCTAGCGTAACAGCGATGGAACGTAACAAAATATGACGATCACATAAGTACGGTAAACTCGGCCAAAATATAACACTCGGAGGGCCCACCCCTTCTTCTTCACTTCAGTAAAGCCAAAATTTTATCTCTATTAAAATATCAAGTTACCCTTAATCCAATTAAAAAATTAGAAGAAAACAAAACATAGATAAAAGACAAAAGATCTCGTAGATAAGCTTAATATGCAATCCTAAGTGAGAGTCCAAAGTTTATGCAACTGTTTAAAGTTTTTTTTTTTCTCCGATTAGTTATTTTATTGTGTAAAAAAGAGTTTTGTTATCCCCACCGCAGAGGCCAATTTTTTTAGTTGAAAAAGGCCAAATTATAATTTCATTGTTTCAATTCAGCAAGTCTGAAGTAAAAAACAAAAAATGCAACAGTAAAAGCGGCATTGTTAATGTTAATTAAAGATGGCCCTTGACGAATTCCCAGAATCTCTAGCGTTACTAAAAGCATCAACAAATTGATGCAGGCGCCGTACAACAAATTTCCTGTCAGTTTCACACGCGTTCAAACTCCGAGCACCAAGACACCAGTTCCGAGCCTCTGGAATTACAAGTATTCAATCACAATGATTTCACGTCCTCCTTTGGAATTGTAAAGGTGTTCTCTTCTTCCCTGAAAACCGGCTTATGGGTTCTGGAGTGGATTATCTCAGACATTAAGAAAAGTGTTGCATAATCCTGCCCAAGTGTTACTGACAAAAGGTGGAGAAGCGGTTTATAGATGTGGAAATGGTGGTTTATGGGATTGAACTTCACCGCAACCGTTCTGGAGAGCATTCTGATGCCTCTAACTGCTTGTGATGTTTTCCTTCAACCCGGGCACAACAGACAACCAAACCAGACTGTTCAAGAAAAGTTAGAACTTGCAAGCAAAAAATAATTTGCAAAAGTCGCCAATTTGAGACTACAGTACCTCCAGAAAAATGAGGCGCCTCCCTACATTCAAATTTACTACCCGTTACTAAAAAAAACATATAATAACCTATGATGAAAACAGATTTTACTTCCTGCTAAAGGTTTAGGATCCCTGGACGTATGGCCACTTATGTGCTGGTAAAAGCGTTTCATGTGGACAACTATTGTTCTGTCAACTTCTGCTGAAAACAGGGGGGGGGGCGCGGCACCACTGTAATTTTTGCAAGTATGTCAGATTAGCACATGAACCTTTTGCAGCTTCAAAATTCAGATCAACACATCAAACATATGAGAGCAGATCCATCTTTCATCAGGGAAATCTAAACCGTTCACCCAATAAATTTTCATTAGAGAGCCTCCTAACATCCAACTGCAATAGATAAAAATAGTGCAACAGTTGAGATCTAATAATTTGTTAGTGGCCTTCTCCACAAGAAAAGACCATGGGCTGTTGTGATTAACAAAAAGAGGGGTACTCACCATGATACTTGTATAAGTTTGTACCCCCTAAAAAAATCCTATAATAAACTTAAATCACTTCTTCCTTTTTCCCTGCAAAACAAAATCAGGTACAATTTTATCCACACTGCGCCTCTCAAAAGAAAAAAGAAATTAAAAAAAAAGAATTGATGGCGGATTGAAACTTGCCATGTTTGGGTAATCATCCATTGATAACTGTTTCCGCTTCTTTAGGGAAGGAGGGCTGTCGGTCTGTCTTCCCATGGAACGCTTGGACGGGGTCATGCTCTGCTGTATATGATAAACATAAAGAGTTTTGGCATGAATGATTAAAGATGACCCAACCACATAAATCATGCAAACCCAACATGAAGTGTAAGAAAAAGGACAATAAATGATAAACCCGGCATGCAAATGCATGTGATTTTGGTGGGTAAGGTTGGATAGTGAGGATCATAAATAGAACCTTGGCAAGCTTCTTTTCTTTACGAGCCTGTCTCTCCCTCTCGTCATATTCTTGGTTTTCCTTCTCCACCAACCGAATTAAGGTATCACATCTCCTTGCAAGTTCTTGAGTTGTACGAGACTTTACAAACCAATCAAAACGAAACAAAGCCGATGTACGGAACGCCGCTTTCAGCTCATCCCAGTTCCCATATCCAAGCTTGTGAACCATGCATATCTATGTGTTGCAAAAAGGTCATTTAACATCACTAGATGTTTAAAATTCAAGGAAATAAACAAGCAGCTTGTATGACATTACTACAAATAAAGAAAAGAGAATACTGCACCATGAAACGATCGCATTCTTCATTGTACAACTTCCCTTTGTTCTGACCGTACTGGATCTTCAATTCAAGCCAAGGATTCTTGTAGCGATCCAGCTTCTTCCCTATTGCTTTCATGATCTCATCTTTACGAGAAATTCTGGCCTCCCCTCTTTCAATGTTCTTAATGATCCTATCATAATCTATACATATGCCACAATAAAAAAGAAAATGAATGATAGTTTAATCCTTTTCAAGGTCTAATAAACTAACAAAATTCAAGTTACCCAACAAAAGAAACCCAACCAAAACCAGACCCATCTACAACCAGTAACAATCAAACATGGTTTTGACAGCTGTTTCACACACAGGCGACCAGGATAAAACAACCAGTACATGCAGACAAAAAAATGTGAAACATCCAAATAATATGTTATCGCAACCAAATGAGCAATTTCCAGGTGTTTTGTTTTGCATACATAGAATGCTGGTGCCAGTTCTGTTACCAGAGGACCCTTGCACCCAATAATGCCATATGACCCCACTTTAACAGGCATGATGTTCAATCCAGGAGAACTTTATCAACAGCCACTAATAAACAACATCTGAGGAAAAATAAGAACAGCACACAATCTGGCATCACTTACCATTTAACTCTTTGTATCTCTCTTTGAAAACTTTAGCATATCTTTCAACTTCCTCCTCTGTTTTCCCTTCCATTTCAGTAGCAATACTTCTTATGTCATTCCGACCATATTTCTCGCAAGCCCTAATAAAGGTATTGAAGTCTCTTCTACTCCACGAGGAAAATCCCTGAAATTATACAATGAATTGTAAGTAAAGAGACCCATAATTATTCAATCAACACTTGAAATTGCATTCACCTCTTCCAAAAGCCGTTCTTTTTCTTCGAGTTCCTCAGCAGTCAATGGATCTCCAGTCTCTATATATCCAATAATCAGTCAATGATTAGTAAAATGACATGAAAAAACAAAATGAGGACAAAACTGGGAGCTACTGAGATAAAGTACCTTCAGGTTCATCCACCTCAATTGTATCTTTCAGTTGATTCTTTTGATGTGCTTGCTGAAATTGTGATAAGCAACCCAATAAGTAAGATGCACAAGTACCTCTGAAAGCACAACTAGATAAGGCAGAATTAAAACTTGTGAGATCAATGGCATCACCCACCATGAGGTAGCGTACTTCTTTTTCATACAGCTCACTAAGCCTTTGTGTGTTGAAAAACTGGAAATCATGCCTGAAAACAGCAGACAAGAACATTCAAACACAGGATCTCAAAATTCATATCCATTCCGAAGCAAAAGCAGCGAGTTTGAGAAGCACTTACAATTGAGGCATGCGAGGAATTCGAGGTTCTTTTGGTTTTGCTGGACCACCCTGGCGCATTGTTTGCTTGAAGTATTCGGATTCTGAGTAACTGATCAAAGAAAAGATTGCAAAGAAGAAAAATGTGTCATATAATGCTGAACCAATATGCTTCAATCTCAAAAGATAAAGGAAGAAAGTAAAGGGGAGCATTACTTGCGCTTCCGCTCCCTCTTTGGAGGTTCAATCCAGTTCTCACTGACAATTTTCTTGAAGTCAAACTTGTTCTCATCCTTCATCAATAAGAATCAAAATAGAGGCACTGAGAACATAAGGTAATGAAAGCAAGCCTCAAACTACTACTAAAAAAATGGAGATCAAACAGAATATCCTCCATTGCCTAAGAAGAATGGAAGGATTGCACCTACCTTATCGTCATCAAAATCATATAATTCAGCAGCTGCCAGAAATCAGAAAAAATATCAGCACTATTACATGTACACTAGCATTCAAATCACCAAGCAAATAAATACACGAACAGTCAAAATCTCAATCTGTGTGGATTCACATACTGTCATCCATTTTAAACTTGATTGCATCTTCTGTAAACTTCTTCATCTTGGCATCAAGCTCAGCTGTTGCCTCTTCTCCCTTAGCAATGATTCTGTCAATGTCCTCATCTGTAATGGTACTATCCTTAGAGCTGAAAACCATTTCAGCCCCAAACCTCACCATTTGAAGCAGCTCATCTTTATTAACAGCTGCATGAAAGAAAAAGGCATAAAAATGTCACGCATGCAAAATTTTAGCCACCAATACTGTTTAGTGCTCAAAATGAAAATGCAACCTACTTTTCTGCTCCGCCAATCTTCCTTGTTGGATAACCAAGGCATCAAGTGCAAGCTTCTTATAAGCCCTCTCAATCACTTTTTCCTCAATTGTATACTGTTTCACAATCAACCATAATGAGAATTAAAATTAGCATAGCTTGGCTTCTACCTGAGCACATCAAAGATCAAATGCAAACCTCCGTGCAAAAACGGAACACTTGGACTTCTTTCTTTTGACCAATCCTATGAGCACGGTCCTGAGCTTGTAAATCAACTTGTGGGTTCCTAGAATAAGAGCCGCATCAACAACCTTAACAAGAAACAAAAAAAAAAAAGGCAGCAGCAGCGCAATGAGAGAGATTGAAAAGGAGCCTCACCAATCACTGTCATAAAGAATGACAACATCTGCAGTGGCAAGATTAATACCCAGTCCCCCAGCTCTTGTTGACAACAAGAAGCAAAATTTCTCACTTCCTGGCTTGTTAAAGGCATCGATGGACGCGTCACGATCTTCTCCACCGGTATTTCCATCAATCCGACAATACAGATACCCACGAAACATCAAATAGTCTTCAAGAATGTCAAGCAACCTTGTCATCTGCATTAAAGGCAGAACCAACCATGAGATCAGTAATAAGGTAATTGAACTATAACATAAAAGCCTAGAGACTGCAGAGGGGCATTTCAAATGTTAGTGTACACAGATTAATAATCTTAGCCATCCAGCCAACAGTAGCTATGAACAACTTACCTGTGAAAAAATTAAGACCCTGGAATCCCTCTCTTTGAGCTTAGGAAGCAACTTATCCAACAAAACCATCTTACCTGGAAAAGGAAGAAAACATGACCAATTTCTGCTACAAACTTATGAGCACAAAAACATCAATAAACTCCATATCCGCCAGAAGGTGAGGCTTACCAGCATTGGTAACAAGATGGTCTCCTGTGGAGTATGGTGGACCAGGTTCAGCACCCTGGAAAAGATATGGATGGTTACAGCATTTTCGGAGCTGCATTGCTATGTTCAAAAGACGCTTACGTTCTCCACCAGCATTTACAACTTCAAGATCTTTCTGCAACAAAGCCTTGTAGTACTGTTTCTGCATCTGGGACATGCCAACCTTCAGTATGGTTTCCTTTTTGGGAGGCAAACCTTTCTCAACATCTGATTTCAATCTTCGGAGAAGAAATGGCCGAAGGACCTTGGAAATGCAAAATCCATGGAGATAACATATCAGATGGCTACTAATTGTGGCAAAATAAATAGAATCCAAATATTTTTCCAATACATTTGATTTCCTTCAAGGCTCAACATATGAAGGTAATTCCTTACCTTGTGCAGTTGTTGAACAACTTCCTGCTGGTCATTTTCACCAGAAATTTGAAACCATTCATCAAAAGTTTCAGCTGAGCTAAAAATCTCTGGCAGAAGAAAGTTGAGAAGAGCCCAAAGTTCATGAAGATTGTTCTGCACATAAAAAATATAAGATAACATTATATTTATGTAAGAGAAACTATACAGAATGTTTTGATGTAATTGCAATCAGAAGATAGCACACAAAAACAGTAAATTTCTGTGCAGCCTCATGACCACTCAACATTTTGTCAATCTCAATGAAGTAAACCAAATCTACAGTATGGTCCAACTTGGCAACTTTCAATGTCCTTGCAGATCCAAACAAATACCTGAAGTGGAGTTCCAGTAATGAGGAGGCGGTAGTTAGTGTTATAAAGCCTCATTGTTTTTGAAAGGAGAGAATTTTCATTCTTAATCCGATGAGCTTCATCAATGATAATATACCGCCAACTGAAGCGACGCAAGGTGGACTTCTCTTTGATGGCCATTTCAAAGCTTGTAACACAAACATCAAATTTCCCAGCAGCCAGCAACTCTTCACGTATATGTTTCTGGCAAAAACACCAAAAAAAGACCATATGCAGTATAGAATTATCAACTAATGCATGCATAGAAATTAAAAAAAAAAACACATGCAGCAAAAACTATTACTAGACTATACTTAAAGCTAAAGCAACTTACTCTTTCATCAGGATTGCCAAGAAACTTGACGGCACGTAAAACTGGACAAAAACGACGAATTTCATTCATCCAGTTACCAAGTGTAGATTTTGGAGCCACTACCATATGAGGACCAGTGATTCCTCTGAATTCATGCAAGTAGCCCATTAAAGAGATTGTTTGTAAGGTTTTGCCAAGACCCTGGATTGAAAAATGATGATATTAATAGCACAAAAAACTACAATACAGAATTACTTGAGACTCTAGAAAACAAAACCAAAAGCACTTTTAAATTAGGATAACGCCAAGACCATGTCTTATTTAGTGCATACCATTTCATCTGCAAGAATTCCGTTTATACCATTCTCATACAGTCTTATAAGCCAGTTCAATCCAGCAAGTTGGTAATCCCTCATCTTTCCTTGAATACCTGCAGAAAAGAATAAAAATAAATCTTAAGCCACCAAGATCAAGCTACCCCAAAACATTCACATCAATGAAAATACTTTGGTGTTATGAGAATATGTAATTAAACAGACACCCATCAACAATGATGCATGCTATTCTTCAGCTAACATTAATTTTGTTACATATAAGTTAAGGATGGACAGTCAGGTTAAAAATCTTTTCACCATTAATGTGGACCATCTCATTTGCTTAGCAAATGATGGAATAAGAAAGAAATAGCAATGAGCCAGCAAACAAAAGATGGAATATTAGCGAATCCATAACTCAAATGCAGTGATACATAATATAACGAAAGTGTATGAATGCAAACAGCCTGGGGAATGTATTTGGACCCAAATCAATAACGTACAAAATTACAAAATACTTAATCTAACAGTCAGTCAGAGAGATGCATGTGTGTGTAAGCATGCATGCTTGCATAAAAAAAAAACATGTATAAGGTCCCTTACATGATGGCTGTGTCACCAGCCGTGTGTTTCCTGATATACCATCTTCTTCCTCCTTCAAGCATTCTTCATCTTCCTCCTCCTCGGTTACTTTTGAGGCATGCCGACCCCTAGATTAAATTATGAAACCAAAGTATATCACAGTTAGAAGCATTGAGGCATGACCGGTATTCATAACCTTGCCAACAAGCATGCATGGTGAATTCAGAGCATAAAAGCAGTTCAGTCCACTCTAAGCAAATCAAGGTTCCTGCAAGAGTTGCATGAAAAAGTAGAGTAGGCTTGAAATGCACGTCTAAACAATCTTTGCCCAGCTTGATAAGTCCAATTATTAAACTCATGATCTCAGTAAACTATCATGATAAATTAATGAAAATCACAGTCTGCTACATATTGATGCATGCCCTTCTCTCCAAATCCCAGCTTTTTATTTGCTAATTAAGGCAAGAATATGTGCATCAGCCCATCAACACCATTCCAGTACTACTTGGACTGACATCCAAAACCTAGCCTTCTGTGATTTTCACAAAGTCCTTTTTGCAATAAAATCTCTGAAATAAATCATGAATCTTATTAAAACACAGTTAAATGACTAATGCATCATCGATACTTATACTCAAATAGGGAAAAGTTTCCAGCAAGCAATTAACAACATACACTAGTTTGTTAGATGAATTTCCAACAAGTATAGCATCAAAAAAAGTACTGAATCAAGCAACTACAGTATATAAGTTTCACAAAGTATGTGTTCAGATAGCCCAGAATCTCAATGATTAGCTCTTGCTCTTGCTCTTCCTGTCAAAAAACAAAATGAATTCTTTTGAGAAGGGATCTTCTACAAACAACAGGTATACCTTCCCTTAGCCTTCTTCTGGGATGATGATTGATCATGTTTAGCAAAATGAGCAAACAACTCAGTTTGCTGCAGCAAATACTGCAAGCGCCCCTTCCCCTTGTTATTCTGCAATTAAACTAACTTAAGTAAACTTATCCAACATTTTTTTCCATATACTACATGCAACAGATATACATTGAGTAGTCTTGTAAAACAAACATACCATATCAGCATCTATAGCAGCATTTTGTTGATCCAGTATCTCCTGAATCTTGTGTTTCTTCAATTTCTGCATTTCTTTGAGTCTCTCCCTTTCACGCTTGCTAATTTCATTGTTGGTTACTTCCTGCAGTTCAAAAAAATCCAAAAAAAAAACATCTTCAAACTCATTTCAAAAGTACACGCCATGATACAGTTAACAACAACTTCAGAATAATCAATAACCAAAGAGCCATCATTGAATCTAGGAATCTCTCCCAAAAAAGGCCTGGGAAAAACAATGCACGTGAATCTAAGTAATTTAATTAAAAAATACCAACTCTCCTAATTCACTTGATTTCCTTCAGTTTTTCCAGCAACCCATTAACACAGTGTTATCACAACATAAACACAAAATCACCTATTCGCGTCATCGCATTACATGACTAATTTCTCAGCACCTCCACCTTTTCGAGCCTAATTTAACTAATTTTGCAAGTCTCCTTCGCTATAAAAAAAAAACACCAAAACACCAAACAGAAAAACAAGCCATGTACTCTACAAGATTCTCAGAAACAAATAAATGTTAAACCTAACACTGCCCCATAAAATCCTTGAAACACCAAAACCCTAACTAGATCCAAACATATAACAAACTTTCAACCATTTCCAGTGGCAAGACCGTAAAACTACCTCGTCAGCCTCGTCGCCTTCGACGTCGTCTCCTTCAGCATCTCCGGCGGCCTCATCTTCATCGGAGTCAGCTGAGCGAGCCACCGCTTCGATCTCCTCCTCATCTTCCTCTTCGCTGACCTGCTCGTTAATTGGCTCTTCCTCCGAAGACATCGCCTCATCAGATGATGTTTGCTGCTTCGAAGGTTTCGCCATGAGAAATTTGCTCTTCTCTTTCTCTCAGATCGAGGGTTACCAACTTTTCTTTTCTTTTTTCTAGAGAGAGAGCGTGTTTGGATTTTTGGAAGCGACTTTCAAAGACAGTAGAATGAGGGGGCTAAGGGCAGGTTTGGAAGTTTAGGGATATATATATATATACACTCACACACGCACGCACGCATGCTAATTTATCTAGGTTTTTTCGTTATTTTATTTATTTGCGCTTTTGAGGTTCGTGTTTTGGGGTGAAGTGGAATTTCCCGCCTTTTATTCCCGCCCCATGTGGAAGCTGGTTAGCCCTGGGTCAATGGTTAGGTTTGTCGACTCGAACCTTTGGGTATAGATTTTGTGTGGTCAGCAGGTGGTTCACCTGCAGGGAAACTTGGGGTAAGGATATGTTCGTGGACATGGTAAGGATGGCCCGTGCGTGATAAATGTGATATTTAAACTCTCTAATGTTTTAAATTGATTTAGGTGATTAGCATTGTGATTCAATTGTATTTTTAAGAAATTTTGAATTTTTTCAGTTTTTAATTAATTTTGCTAAGAGCTGTGGTTGACCATCTGCCAGCTCCCCACTTAGATGGTGTTTGGATATGCTGGTGCGGTTGCGGTTGAAAAAAAAGCAGTGTCATTTATGTTTGGTTAACCACGAACCACAATTTATTTGTATGCGGGTCCTAGTGAAAACTACGGTTCAATTGCAAAAAGTGAAAAGCAATTACACATTGCTTTTCATGCGTTTCTCCTCTCTTTCATCACCGATAATTTTACAATTACTTTCTGAACTGTCCTCTGTCCCTCTTTCTCAATTTCCCAACGGTCACAAAAAAAAATCCAATAAATTGATGGTGGAAGGTTGTTGCAGATCAATAACACCCGGTTTCAACATTTCCCTATTATGTTCCTTCATGCATTTCACTTCTCTCTCACCACCAAAACTTTCCCAGTAACTATTGTCAATTACGGTCCTCACAACCTCACAAATTTTTTTCTTGTTTCGGTTGCAAATCAATGTAAATGATGAACTAAAACCCCAATTTCCTTCCCCTAACTGTTCTCCTCTCTCTTCTCTTGCTACAACCCCATTTCTATTTTGCCCTAAAAAACCACCAATGCCGGAGCAAGCTTCTTCCCCTCTGTCCATTCTTTCCCAACGAAGATCAAAAACACAAACCTTCACCGATCTATCCCTCCACTTTTACAATTGCAGAAAACCCCCAAGAGATTCGTGCTGAGAAAGGTCCACGAGTGAGATACCAGTAAGTATTGTGCGTTCCCCTTGTCAATTTTGTTTCACATGTTGCTCAAAATCTAATTTCTGTAATGGGTCTCTATTGTTTTTGTTTTTGCAGAACAAAGTTGCAGCACCGAGATAGTTTGCAGAACAAAGACAAAGACTGAGGTCAGTTTTTGCCTTATCTCCATCTTCATTTTCGTTTTTTGTATATGAAACATTGCATGTTTGTGATGATGCATGCTCTATTACTATTAACACTACAATTGTTGAATTGATCTACAAATTTCATTGTTGTTGCTGCTTGTGTTCTATTTACTGTGCCTTCATCCAATTTTTTGAATTTATAGCAAATTTCATTGCTTCTTCTGCCTGTCCTCTGCTTTGCATGTGTTTTTAATTTTTTTCTACTTGAAAACCTGCATTTTCTATGATGCTTCTGTGTATTGTGTTACCCATGTTAATTTTGTAGTAATTGTAGCTCAAAATCTATTTTATCTTCTGGGTCTCCATTGTATCTGTTTACAGGACAAAGCTGCAAAACCGTGCTAGTTTGGACACCTAAAGAGATAGACTGAGGTAAGTTCCTGCCTTATCTCTATCTTCATTTTCAATTTTTTAGATGAAAAATTGCATGTCTGTGTACCTGCATGATCAAATACTGCTTGTTTGCTGTTCTTTGTTCTGGTTTCGTTTTTTATGTCTACTACCAGCTGACAGTATTGCTGCTGGATTATTTGTTTACTGGAAACAATGTCATGCTTTGAAATTTCATTTATGTGTTGTTCTGCATGGTCTGATATGTTTGCTATGCACATTGATAGTGTTTCTATTTGAACAACCGTTGATGCCTTTACTGTGCGTGTGTTTATTGTAATTGTAATGAGTGCCATGTTAGCATGTCGTGTAGGATTATGTTTATTTCTACATGTGCAGTCAAAATCAGAATTTTGAGTTTTTTTTTGTGTTTGCATGCTGCAAAAGAAAGCTGGGTTTCTTTGAATGTAGAAATAGATTTTGTTCTGTTTGTTTTTTTCCCTCTGTTTTTAGCTTCCAAACAGCATGATGGCAATGAAGTGTTGCTTGATAATTCAAAAATTATCTCATGGCTAAAACTGAGTTTTCTGAACAGTTGAAATTAATGGGTTGCAATTAGTTTTCATTACAAATTAACATGAACATTCTCATTCAAATACATGCATGGTTAGTGTTTGTTGCTAACCACACAGCTTTTGTAAATGCTGAACATTGAGTGTTTTATTAATGTTTAAGTCCACGGTTTACTGTTGTTGTTTTTTTGTAATTCATATCATTTATTAATTTCAAACTTTTGTTAAATGTGTTAAAAGATATCATGGAAGGTCTTGAATATTTTGATAAGGCTACTTGGACAAAGGAAATGTTGCCTATATTTTGTGATATATGCATTAAGGCAATTGATATGGGAATGAAACCTAATACTCATTTCGATAAAAAGGGGTGTAAATTTCTTATAACATCATTCAAAGAACAAACTGGCCATGCATTCATTAAAACACAGTTGAAAAACAAATGGGATGGATGCAAAAAGGATTGGAGGATATGGAATAAGCTGGTTTCTGAAACTGGTGTTGGCTGGAATAGCGAGTTAGGCACAATTGCAGCTAGCGATGAGTGGTGGAAACAAAAAATTCAGATACATTCCTTGTCATCCTAACAATTTCTTTTATTGTTGTCAAATTTCAACCCCAAAATTTTAGTAGTCTGATATTTCATTACTTGATTTAATTTAAATGCAGGAAATTAAAGGAGCCAAAAAATTCAGACATGTCGGTATTGAGCCATCTTTGAAGAATAAATTTGACCGAATGTATTCCAATATTGTCGCAACTGAAGCGTATGCATGGGCTCCTTCATCAAGTGTACCTGCTGGTAGTGATCTCGATCTTGGTACAAGCAATGCTGACATTGCTCATGATGGTTTGTAAGAGGGCAGTGGTGATTTGGAGGAAGATGTGATTCCAGATTTCCAGACTGACATGGCTCGAATGGTTGGAGGGATAAATATGTCTAACAGCAGCAACACAACAAGCGGTGGCAAAAGAAAAGAACAAGATCATTATGATGTGCGAGGTAGAAAGAAGAAAACAGCTGGAATTGGTGTTCAGCTGCTGTCAAGGTGCAATCATCTACTTGAGAGTATGTCGACTAAGAGTGATTCGACTTCTTTGAATATGGATCGCGAAGGTTGTAGTATTCGCGAGGTGATGGATGAGCTGCACTCAATTCCTGGAGTTTCAATTGAAGATGAGTTTCATGACTTCGCTACGGAGTATCTCAGTTTAAGAAGGAAAAGAGAAATGTGGGCCAGTATGGGTGATAAGCAACAGAAGTTGAGATGGTTGCAACGAATGTATGCACGAACTAAACGTGCTTAGCTGACATGGTATGATTTAAGTTTCTTAACTATTAATCAATTAACTATGTTCAAGTGCTTTGGATATTTATACATGTTTATTTTTTTGTTGCAGAGTAATGGGATGCCAGTTTTTAAAAGAGTAGTTTCCATTTGCCGAAGTTTGTCCGAGACATTATATTATTCCACATTTCATGTAACGACATATGAGCATATCCATTTGCGGTAATTTATGTACTGTTATATTTATTAAACTGCTTTTCGAGAGTTAACAGACTTGTATGAGAAATTGCTGGTTGTAATGTTGTATTTTATCTAGGAATTACAATGTTCAATGGTTAATGTTAAATGGTTGACCCTTTAATGGAATTGGTTGTTAATTTACCTTCACTGTTTTGTTCCCTATATTTTTTTCTTTGCTGCCGTGAGGTTTGATGGGAATAATAATACATGTTGTTGGTGTTTCTTTCCTTGGCTGCATTTTTTCCATTAGGTAGCTATTGTGAGCTTGTGGTGTCTAAAAAGAAACCCCTTTTACAGTTTACTGTTGCTGTTTTTTTCTTTGCTGCCGTGAGGTCTGATGGGACTAATAATACATG
>Ga0325410_1004734_pt1 | contig 15153 bp, 7 predicted proteins | sample PopdelMetagenome_16_FD_206182 | JGI IMG/M metagenome (GOLD analysis project Ga0325410, IMG submission 206182) | Populus deltoides microbial communities from Bellville, Georgia, United States - Xylem-PdIQD-R3 | ecosystem: Host-associated > Plants > Phyllosphere > Stem > Wood/Secondary xylem...
AAATTTATTCTATTATTGCGTGAGTTGTGTTTAATTATTTCCATTAATTTTAATTGTTAGTCTAGATTTTTGTTGAATTTAATGAATATATTTTATTGTTGTGTTGCTATAATAATTGAATAATTTAAAATAAAAAAACTCACCATTTTAAATGCACTCTAGTTACGCTCACATCTAGATGAAATACAAGTCAAGCTTAGAACTCGGATTGGAAACCTTTGTAATTCTGGACATTCATCCCCATAAGAATCCCACCATTGAGCTGAAGTTTTTTTTTTTTATCTTTTGCTATCTTGGCAGCCTCAATGCCAAACAACCTTTTTGCATCCTTGAATGATTCAAGTTGTAAATCAATTTTGCACCTTTCAATTGCATTAAGCACCATCCTTTCTAAGCATTGATATAATCCAATTTTAATGTTGGCATTAACCTTAAAATTAGGATAATGATAATGAGGATTCAAATAATAAGTTGCTGAATGTAAAAGTCTGTGGAGTTGAAGTTCCCATCTTGCATCAACAATATTCCATATAGGTAAATAACTATATAAAAAAACAATAAAAATATCATTACAATCTAGAAATATCTCAATTTGAAGTATCTCTAAATACATTCATATTAATAAACGACAATATTTGAAATAAACAATTAGCAAGATATATACCATTTTTTCAAAGAACCAAAATTCACTTGTATCTTCTCTTTTGCTTGATCCATTGTTTTATATATAAAACTGATAGCTGATTTCTCATCTGAATCAACTAATCGAAGAACTTTAATTAGAGGATATGTTACCTTAATACATATAGTGACATCATACTAAAACATGTTGTCCAAAACACAATTTGGAATTCATTTCCCTTCTTCTATTCTTACAAACCTACATGAACTCCACTATTTGGAAGTAAATATAGTTATCAACTGTATTTTATGATCATTCAAACATCTTAGAGTCAAATATGCAGTAACAAACCGAGTGACAGCAAACCTAATCAAATCTCTTCCGTTCATAAAGTGCCTTAGCATACAAATAAAGCCTTATTTCTTTGGTGGAAAGTGGTTTCCACATTCATGTGTTTCTTTGTTATTAGGAAAATTAGTCAACTGAAAACCCTTTCAAGTCAAAGAAAAATTTGGCTTGATTTTTAAGAAAGTGTTTTCCTTTTATTTTGGGCGGAAAATACTTTTCAGAAGTTGTGAAAATTTAGAAATATCATATTATTTGCTGATTATAACAAATTTGGTCCTCAAACTTTTGATTGCTATATATTTTGTTTTAAATATTTTTTTTTAATTTCACCCATTAGAATTTCATTTAATTTGATTTTTTTATTAACTCTGGTCCTTATTTTTATGATTATTATTTACTTTTCTGTTATTATTTTTTTAATTGAAATTTTTTATCTATCAAATTTGGTCTTTATTTTTTTTATTGTAACTTATTTTATTTGAAATAATTTATAAAATTTTAATTATTATTATTTTTAATTTCATCATCTTTTAATTTTTTTTATCTATTTGATTTGATCTCTATTATTTTGATTGTTATTTATTTTATTTGAGATAATTTATGAAATTAGATTTTTTTTTCAATTTCATTCTCATTCAAATTTTTAATTTGTAAGTTTTGTTTCTTATTATTTTAATAAACTTGAAAAAAAATATTAATAAGTTATTTTCCAGCTCATTTTCCATGATATAACCAAACACTATAAAATATTTTCCAACTTGTTTTTCATGACACAACCAAACATCGGAAAATAATTCACTTTCCAGGAATCCACTTTCCATTGAAACTATTTTTCAGCAAACAAACGGGATCTAAAAATAGTTCTTGAATAAATATATGAGGTGATTCTCCTCCCCTTAGCAATAATTACTTGATAAACCTCTAAATTCTTCTTAAAATCTTCCAATATCAAGTTAATACAATGGGCAACACATGATGTGATTCTCCTCCCCTTACAATAATTACTTGATAAACCTCTAACTTCTTCTCAAAATCTTCCAATATCAAGTCAATACAATGGGCAACAAACTCTTTCTTTTTTCCATCAATAATTGTCCTGCTGCCTTATAATTTATTGAATTATCAGTGATTACTTGGACAACATTTTCCTCCTCAATCCTCTCAACAATGACATCTAACATTGCAAATACCTTATCAGCAGTCTTGAACATATTAGAAGTATCCACCGATGATAAAAAAAATTATCCCTTTGGGAATATTAACCAAAAAGTTACAAATACAACGTCTTTGTTATCTGTCCATCCATCAGACATTATTGAATAACATGTTTTTTTTTTTTCATTCTAGATTGTACTCCTCAAGCAAGTTCATTGTTTGATCCACTTCTTGCTTCAAATATTTCTCTCTAATATCATGGTAAGATGAAAGCTTGAAACCTGTCTCATGCTTTACAACCAATTTAAGTGCCTTAAGAAATTCAGGGTTTTTTTACATAATTAAATAGAATTGCACTAGTGTAGAAAAACCTTCCAATTTGTCGACAAGCTTCTTCTCTAATATCCCTTTTTTAGAAATTGATTCAGGGTTGTTTGTGTACTTGTGATTTTAACAACCTTGCAACTAAGATTACGAAATGCAAATATTCATTTACTGACAGATCATAATTTAGTACCGCTATCTACTCTCTCTCTTTTTCTCTAATGTAAGAGTATATATTTACTTATTCTAAGTTCATTTACGATAAATTTATGACTTTATTTCTCACAATTTTTATTTACAATTTCATAACATTTTTAAATAATGCAATATCATATAAAAAAATCACTCTCAACTACCTGTTTAAATTACATGAAAACTTAAGAAAGATATTACGAGTCCTATTAAAAAAAATTACTTCTGGCCTTGGATAGCTAGCTTGATTGATTTTTTGTTCCGAGTTTTAAGAAATTGCACTTTAATCTAATAATTTATAGATTATGTAACACTCTATATTAGTGTGAAAAAATCAACAAAAAAATAAAATTATTTATGGAATTGTTATTTTTTAAAATTAATGACTAAAAAACATCTACTATATTAAAATAATAAAACTAACACTTTTTCTTTATCGAACATAAAACCCTAACCATTGTTTTTAGTCAGACTATCAAACACCTTATGTTGTGTATGGTCATGATGGAATTGCCTTTAAAGGAAAACACCTATTGAACCATGATTTGAATAAAACAATGAGACATGGAGGGTATTTGTGAGTAAGGTAACAATTATTTTTTAAAATGTTTTTTACTCGAAAATGCATTAAAATAATATTTTTTTTATTTTTATAAAATTATTTTTGATATTAGCACATTAAAATGATCTAAAAACACCAAAAAATATTAATTTGAAGCAAATAAAAAAAATTTAAATTTTTTCAAAAGTATCGAATTTAGAGGTGGTAACATTAACCCTGGGCTGGGTTGAACTTGAAATGGATTGTGAAATAAGTGCGATGCAATAGGTGGGCATTGCTTATTCCTACCTTTGTTACTTGCAAAGGCTCGTTAATTCCTTGCCTTTCTAAAGAAAAGTTTAACCACAACACATGATCATTGAATCTTTCGTTTCTCGCCCAAAAATCAAGCCAACTTTTAGTGTTCCATATCTCTTTGTGCAACCAAGTCTGCTGAGCTCATAGCGTGTGGGCTGCAATCACAGTCCTCGACAACCTTTACGATGAAAACAAGCAATACTTGGCAGGGGTGAGCAAATTCGATTCGCTTCGGTTTTTACCTGAAAAAAATAGCCAAACCGAAAAAAATACCCGAAATTGAACCGAAACCGGCCAATTCTGGTCCGGTTTCGATCCGGTTTCTCGGATAAAAAACCAGACAAACCTATAGGCTTATTTTGGGCTTTTTAATAGGCTTTTTAATGGGCTTTGTAATGGGCTTCTAATAGATTTCTATTAGGCTTACAATTAATGTTGATATTGTCTCATTTTATTTGAAGATTCCAAATATATTTATTTTTTTACCCCTAAATATTCATTTATATAAAATTTTTAATGTCAATCTTGTGTTCAATATATTTTTTAACTTACTAATATTTTTCTACTTCCGAAAAGTTTAAATAAATAACACACACTCACAATCACACACCAATAAGTTAAAATCCAAATTACAAACCATTGCCTTCAAAGGGCTTAACAAAAAAATAACAAATAACATTGCATTATCGTAAAACACTCCAAGCCATAAAAAATAAATCTTTATGTGCACATCGTCTCAATAAAAAAGCACTTCAAGAGCATTGCACTTTGATTCCTGAAATTCATAATCTAGAATTATAACATGATGAATTAAATCAGAAGATATAAAAATAAAAAAAGATATTTATATCATATGTTTTTAATAAATGCATCACAATTTGTGAAATAATTATCATCCATTGCTAAATGCAACTTTCCATCAAATTCTACAAAATAAAATATTAAACATGTTAGAATAAAAATGTGTTAATTAATAAATCATAAAATAAAAGGTGTAAGTTTTTAAGAAACATTATTTGATTCAAGGTTTTCATAGGTTTCAAAATCATTCATCAATGTTGTATTATCAGTTGGAATTAGACCATGATGCAACCAATTTTGACAACAAATAAGTGCTTGAATTGTTGATGGAGATAGAGAACTTCGAAATTGGTCGAGTATACGACCACCTGTGCTAAAAGCTTATTCGGAAGCCACTGTGGATATAGGAATAGCCAGAACATGTTGTGCAACTTTCAAAAGTATCTTATATTTTGAAGCATTAATCTTTCACCAACCCAAAATATCTAATTTATCATCATTAGGATCCTCACAACCATCAACCAAATACCTCTCAATCTCATTTCTATTTTCCACACTGTTTTCCTCTAGCAAGTGCCTTTTGAACCGAGCTAAAGTGTTAACATCTATCTCCATGTCATCAATAGCATCATTAACATCTTGTTTATGCCTATTATCATCCACTACTTCATCAACTTTCAAATAAAACTCATATAAGCTCACCAAATTATCTCTCATTTTTTTTGTTAGCAATTGTGCTATGTCATGATCATACAACTCACCAAAACAAAATTTCACATATTTCAACTTAAGACGTGGATCCAAAACATTAGCCACATACAATAAAAAATTCTGATTTGCTCCACAACCCCAATACTTCTCAAACTTATTCATCATGTTTATCGTCATTCCACTCAAAACATTATCTCTACTTTTACACAATTGTAACAAGTTTGTATGCATGTAAATCAATTCATTGAAGAAAGAATTTGATGTAACATGCAACGAGCCAGAAAATTTCAATGTAACCATGTAAAAGATCTTTAAAAACTTCAGCAAATTTCTAGCATTTTTCCAATCCTCCAAACTAGGTGGCCCTATGTTTTTTTTATTCCCCTTTGAATCAACCTCCAAAAAGTAACTTACATACCTAGGTTCACTTTGACCTAACCTCACAAACACATTTTCAAACTTTTCAGCAGCTTTTCTAACATAAGATAAGTTGAATTCCATCGAGTTGCAACAACCAAACACAATGATTTCTTACACTCTATATGCAACTTTTTTGCACACTTCTTAAATGTAAGTAGCCTAGAGGGTGAAGATCTCACAAACCTAATTGCATTTCGAATCTTAACAACCGAAACATTCATCTCTTTCAAATCATCACATATAATGAGGTTTACAATGTGTACACAACATCTAACATGAAAATGTTCATTTGACAATATATTAGTTGGCCAATCTTTCATCACATTCTTTAAATATGAAATAGTAACACTATTAGAGCTTGCATTATCTACTGTAACAGTTAAAAGTTTATCAATTCCCCAATCTAACAAACAATTCTCAATAACTTGACCAATTGTCTCACCCATATGATTGGAAACTTGACAAAAATTCTGAATTCTTTTATGCAAATTCCATTCATTATCAATCCAATGAGCCGTTAAGGATATATAGTTAATGTTTTGGATTGATGTCCATGTATCTGTTGTTAATCATAATCGTTGACCCTTAAGAGCTCTCTTTAATCTTTCGTTCTCTTCAACATAAAGTTTCAAACAATCTCTCATAACAATGAAACGAGAAGGAACGTCAAATCTAGGCTACAAGGTCCTAGAAAATAATTTAAGTCCTTTACCCTCCACAAAATTAAAAAGTAACTCATCAATTATAACCATTTTCACTAGTGTCTTTCTGCATTCATCATAATCATAACCTATTGCCTTAAAAGTTCCCACACTTCGATCTCCTAATTCACCCCCTACTTTATTAAGTTCTAATACCAAATTTTTTTGCTTCTTATCAACCACAGAAGGAAAATTTTTGCATACTTTCAAATGACTCCACTTATTACTTGTCCCATTAATAATAGTATGACATGCATAATCCTTTACACAATAATTACATTTAGCTCTAGGGGTTGTAGGATCACCATAAAGTTTTGTAAAATGATCCCAAATTTATGACTTTTTTTTATCATCAACATTTCTTTTCCTAGATGCAGGGACTTGAAGTTGTTTACCTTTACTATCTGTGGTGGATCCTGCAGTAGTTGATGTTGGGTCAGTGTTTAAAGCTGGGATATTGGTTGATGTTAGGGTAGTGCCAGTGGATGAAGCATTTTGATTTTGAAGGTTTTCCATCTGTAAATTACCAAATGCAAACATGTTCATTATCACTTGCACTATTCTTTTCAGCACTTAATAAACATAAAGATTAAAATCATGTTTAAAAAGTAAAATGAAACAAATATTACAGAAGTCAAGTAACATGTCAAAACAAGCTTAGAAAATGTGTCAAAACAAGCTTATAAAATCTATCAATTGAGGAAAAATAATTACAGAAGTAACAGAACAATGAATACAAGAATAACATGATTTTAATGAATACAAAATGCCAATCAAGATCATCCAAAACAGAATAATGATTTTGAAGGTTTTCCATCTGTAAATTACCAAATGCAAACATGTTCATTATCACTTGCACAATTCTTTTCAGCACTTAATAAACATAAAGATTAAAATCATGTTTAAAAAGTAAAATGAAACAAATATTACAGAAGTCAAGTAACATGTCAAAACAAGCTTAGAAAATGTGTCAAAACAAGCTTAGAAAATGTGTCAAAACAAGCTTATAAAATCTATCAATTGAGGAAAAATAATTACAGAAGTAACAGAACAATGAATACAAGAATAACATGATTTTAATGAATACAAAATGCCAATCAAGATCATCCAAAACAGAATAATGAATACATTTTACAAAATGACAAAACAAAACTGAATAAAAAAAACCCATCAAAACAAAACTAGTTTGCAGAATCAAGTCAATCAACACAAGCTTATAAACATGATTTTAATCAAACTACTTGGCGTGACCTTATAAATCAACTAACACAGCAACAAAATCAACAATTTGTCTGTTTATTAATCAACCAACAAAGCAACAAAATCAACACAGCAATAGGCTACAACAACATAATCAACAAAACAACAGCAACAGAATCAACACAAGTTTAAAGTAGCATCAACATAATCAACACAACATAGCAACAGAATCAACATAATCATGTACAAGACAGCTCTAATCCTAAATTGCAAACAATTGTAAGAACGACAGTTTTGATTAAAAATAATCATAATCCTAAACTGCTAAATCCCTTCTATTCAAACAAAGGAAAAAAAAACGCTTTAATCACCCAAATAGCTCTAAATTCTAATTTAAACCTAAACCAAAATTCATCACCCAATAAAATTGATTAAAAATAACAATAAGCTTAACTGTATGAATTAATTAGAAAGGATAAAAAAATTAAAACTCACCGGTTTTGAGAGGCTCGGTCTGATGGAAACACTGAGTCACCGACTGTGTTGATCTAGTGGAGACTGAGGAAGAAACGTATAAAAAATAAGCTTAACTGTATTTAAAATAACAATAACCTTAACCGAATTAATTAATTAGAAAGGAGAAAAAAAATTAAAACTCACTGGATTTGAGAGGTTAAGGAAACGTCGATCTGATGGAAACACATACTATTTTGTTTTAGTTGAGACTGAGGAAACGTCGATCGTCGATCTGTGTTTATGTTTTCTTAGTCTAAGGAGAGTGGAGAGTGGAGAGGGAGAGGCGAAAAGGCCAGAGTGGACGGGTTGTGGGTGCTCTGGTACGGGGGCGGCCTTAACGGAGGCCGGAGAGGGCGGGGGGCGGGACGGCGGGTGGCTTTGAGTAGTGAGAGGAGAGATTGTTTGAAAATCAAAATTGAAATGTTTAGGTTTAGGGTTAGCGCAGCGGAGAGTAAACTGGAGAGAAGAGAGGGGTGCGGCGCGGCTCGATAACTTTTTCTATTTATACTAGGGACCAAACTTTTTGAACCGGTCCGGTTAACCCGGTTTTTGCACTACAAAACCGAAAACTAAACCTAACCGGGGTTTTTTCTATATAATCTAATCGGTTTAATCTGTTTTATTTTTAAGTTCTGTTTTTTCGGTTAATTTTTTGTCGGTTTTATCGGTTTACTCGGTTTATTGGTTTTTTTGAACACCCCTAATACTTGGGATGCCGATTCCTTTATGGACTATGATTCCTATGCTTCAAAAACAGAATGATTGTAAATGAGGTAGGTAGAGATTCTTCTCTTGAGAAAACACAACATTCTATCTCAATTGAGGCTGTAGAAACTTGGATATAGTTTTGGATTCTGGTAACTAGATACCATCAATAGCTTGAGGCCTTAATTCCTTTCCCTTTTCATGATTAAAAAAAAATCTAATTTTGTTAAATCAATTGAATATTTTTTTAACATTATTTGATTTGACTTTAACATTTTTTTTTTAATTTGCTATTTTGTTCCAATCTAATTTTGTTAAATCGCTAGCTTGAGTTGTTTAATAAGCATTGATATAATATTGATGTTGATATTCTATATTTCCCAATTTTAAATTGTATTGCCACGATGAAAGTATACAATTGTTTTATTTGTTTTTAGAAAATTTATTTATAAACATGATCAAATGATATATTTGATATCAAATTAAAAGTAAGGTTTACTCATTTTTAGGGTTAGAACTTCATTTAAAACTATTCCATGACAAAATACTTTAACATGGAGCATTAATATGAGTAAATTATAAGTGAATACAAAATTAATTTCAAAGAATGTTTAGTTGATATGTTTTGTGAAACTCAAAACTCTTTATCCAACATTCAAAGAATACAATAATTTCTCATATATTATATAGTAGAAAGTTGAAAACTTAAAAATATGCTTGTATGGCATAAAAACTTTTAGAGAAGAAAGGTCCTAAACGAAACGGATTTTAGATTTAGAGAGCATTTGGAAACGCGGGGCACCTATGTTTCCAAAAAAAATCAATTTTGTTTTGCTAAAAATTAATTTTTTTATGTTTTGAATCGTTTTGATGAGCTGATCTCAAAAATAATTTTTTAAAAATAAAAAAAAATATCATTTTGATGCATTTCAACATGAAAAACACTTTAAAAAACAACCACAACCACACTCCTAAACAAGCCCTTAAAGCTATATGTGGGCATTCTCTCACTTGGTTGGGCATGGCTCAGACCTTGGATCTCGAGTCTTGAGTCTTGAGTCTTGAGTCTTGAGTCTTGGGCTCAGGTTTGGGATTGCTATAAAATAATTTATAGGTCAATGAAGATTATTATTTGTCAATCCCATGAATAAACAATTTGAATAGTCTTTTTCTTTAACTGGAATATTTTTTATTTAAGTAAAAAATAGTAGTTTTTAAAACAAAAAACTGTCATGTTAATTTTATTTCGTTACCGGTAATTAAGGATGATAAGTAGCATGAACTAATTATGATAATTAATTTTACATCATGTTTTGTTATAAGATTCACTATAAAAAAGGGTTAAAGAAAAAATGTTTTACATAGATTATTAAACTCTTCTTCACCTCAATTTTTTACATAGATTCACTTATATGAAACGTTAAGAGTCGAAAAACTATGTGAGATAAGGTAAGGGTACATGTATTCATGAGTAATAAGTATCTAAATTGTTAAAAGAATATTGATAAGTACATTTTTAATATTTTTAAGAAGTGAATGTGATGTAAGACTTGATATAATACAGGAGAGACATAGGCTGCAGGATCCTAGGCAAGCGGGACAAGGCCAATAAGAGGAACGGGTAGGTGTCCGTCACCTCAACTTCTTAATTTTTCAGCATTTAATTCAATTTTTAATTTCTAAGTAGTACTCCAATAAAGAGATGTTTATGCAAGTAATGGCTTGTTAAAAGACTAGTGAAGTCTTGTTAAAATGTATACTTTAAATTTGTATATGTATATAAAAATCAGCCATATAAGTGGTGATTGGAATGATGAACTATAAATATTGTCATGTGATTGTCTTATTGTGTAAAAACCAACCCCATAATGGAGCATGCCACATGAGTGGTGCTAAGTTTGTGGTATTTAAATGACATGATAAATATGTATTTGTACATGGGATCTAGCCACATGTGTAGAGCTTTAAGGAATAGGGACTCGATCATTAAGTTAAGATACTAGTCATAGATATAGGGGTATATGTCAAACATGAGATAACCGGATGAAAAGAATTAATAGAGATGTTGATATATATTTTTGGGAAGTTTATTTGAGTAGAATTTGGGTTGATATTCAGTTATATGGACAAACAATCAAGTAAAAATCATAAACTGTTCTTAAAGTGAAGATCTTATCTTGTTAGAGTTAGTTATTTAGTGGAAAGCACCGATTCGAGTCAAATACTATATGATATATGTCAGCTAGGAGCTTTAAGGTTTTTAATTTTTGAATGACTGATTCAAATGGTTTTGAAAAAGGAGCATTCAGAATGCCTAAAGGGAAATTAAAGTTATATAGTTAACTAAAGACTTAAACTTAGGGTTGCTACGTTGTATGTTACTATCATTAGTTGGATAAAAGTAATGTGTGTGGCAAAGTTATGTTGTGTAGTTAAAGGGGTTATATGTGTCATGTGTATTTATATATATATAAAAAAAATTGATGCATATTGAATGATATATACTGTAATGTGAAACTTAACTATTATTCTTATTACCTAGTATGTTTTATTTTTGATAGGTTCATCATGTGCTCCTTAAAACTAGATAGCTTATATTTGTGTTTAGTTGTAGGATTTTCTTAATGGATTTTATCTAGCTGTATGATTTTCATGATTTGTATAACTCATATAGCTCATGAGAGCATGTAATAAACAAAGTAGCCATTTCTATATCTTGATTAGCAGATAGGTAATCAGACTTGATTGACCCATTTACTTTTATTTTGTTAATATTAATTACTATAGTTAGAATTTTTGTTCTTGTTTTGGTATGAAGTACAAACGAGAGGCATTCAATAAGCACTAGTATTGGATACTTATTTTCATTATTAATATAAGATGTTGGGTGTTTTACTCTTTTAGGTTCATTTTTCTTATGATAGTATTGTATTAAAAGATTTATTTATGTTAGTTGGTTTGTAATTTTTATGAATTATTATGGATAAAGTTTTGGGTTGGCATGAGTCGCCTAAGGTTGTGTTTTATATATAAAAAAATCACACTACTTATATAGTATATTATTATTTATCTTATATGATCACATATTAAGTACATGAGGGCTGTTACAGTTAATATCAGAGCAACGACTCGATTCAATAAACATAATGATACTGACGCAATGAAAATTTTAAATTTAAAAGAGGATGGTTTGCAATAAACATAGAACCAGAAGTGACCTGTCTTATGTAAGAGGGAGCAGTCAGAATATGAATGTGTAATAGGAACAATCAAGGTATCTTTTGGCTGGCACCGCCTCTTATATGCATGTGATTCAAGAGTAATCGGTACATGAGGATATATTAAAATCTCAATAAAAAACCCACATCAATTTATACAAAAGCACCACCAGTGATATGGGTGAAGGGGAATAGAGTGTTGGGCCCCACCTGTGGTTCAGATAAGGGTACAGATGACCCTTCCAGATACCGTTTACTTGAAACAAGTTGTGGAGGCTATTATAGTAGGGATGTTTAGGCCTGCTAATGAAACATTTAAGGACATTGCCCATACCCTGGTGTATTGGGTAAAGTGTATGAGGTAAATAGGTATGTGTTTTTCTTCAGAGAAAAGAATGTTGAAGCAGTTGGATAATGACTATGTAAGGTGAAATAGTCTTTTACTCATATATCGATACCGAAAAATGTACATGAGTCTTGTGTGGCACAATTGCTATTAGACATTGTTCATTAATGGTGGGCCACGATGAGAGAAAAGAGATAAGGAGAGGTGATGACATGGGGTGAATTTAAGTCTGAATTTGAAACAAGGTATTACTTCTAACAACATCGTAAAGATAGGAAACAAGAGTTTCTAGCATTAAGACAAGGTAACATCTCGGCGTTAGATTATGAGAGGTGGTTCTAAGATCTCTCCATATTTGCTACTACTATGGTTTTAATTGAACATAATCAAATTGAAAGGCTAAGATATGGCCTCTAACAGGAGCTCAAAAGGAGATTGATTGCCTTGTAACCTAAAAATGTGAGAGAGTTAGTTGAAGCAGCCTTTCAATTATTTTATGTATCTCATCCTTTCAAGATGATCAGGTCCTCAATAGAATTATTCAACTATCAAAGATGAAATCTTATTAATTATTTTATGCATCTCATCCTTTCAAGATGATTTGTTTTTTTTTTGAATTATTTTATAAAGTAATTGTAAATTAGTAAAATATATTTTAGAGAAATATGTTCAAAATATTATTTCAAAATAAATTGTTGTCATATAGCAAGCTGTTCTTTCAAATTTTGATTTTGAAATAGAATTTATAAAATAAAAAGCTAACACTCTTCCAGATTTTCTTTCTATAGAATATCTATAAGGGTCAAGATGAGTACTCCTATAAAAAAAAAACATAAAATCATATGTTGTAATACCCTCAAGGCTAATGCATTTAATAATTAACCCCATAACACCAAATAAAATTAAATCTCCTCCATTGAGACATATCTTCACTTAAATCAATTGATATTTTGTTCTAGCAAATTCTCTAAATCCTAAAACTTACCATGCCAATTATTTCCAAACCTTGTAATCTCAAACATAAACTCAAAAACCCTTCTAACTATTTCAACAACCTTGAAGTTCTCTTTAAAAACGCTTACCTATCATTATGTTACAAAAGACTAACATATTCCTTCTCATTATTGAAAAGGAATTTTAACGATGAAGATCCTAACCAAATTATTCCTCATTATTTTCCTTTTAGTTTTCTATTATATTCTAAAGAACCTGTATAAAAAAAGGCAATTGTATGAGTTTATCTTTGTACAAACTAACTCTATTGAGATAACTTATAATCAAGACAAAAATAACCCCCAGAAAATTGACTATTCAAAATCAAAAACTAAATCTCCTAACTTATCAAAACTAGAATCAAAGTCCCTATACTCCTAAAAGTTTCAAAGTTTTCAACCACAAGTATACACCTATCTTGATTACCAAATGTCATGGTTTAATATCCTTCATCTCAAGAATTATGATCATTCTTAGTCCATTTATTTTGATAAAATTTGTTTAAAAATCTTTCCAGCATGGTTTCATAGTAATTGATGGCTATATTATGCTTTTGAAATACAAATCCTTCCTGAAAAGGTCCTAGAAGGTCAAAAGTTATTCACTTAATGTAGATCGTCAAACTTAATTCCAATTTATCTTCATTTTATAATCATTTTTGGAGTCCTATAAGTAGTGTGATGGGATTACTCTATATCTCATGATAGATATGAATATACTAGTTATGCTCATGCTTTAATAAGGATCATTAATGTCAAATAGTGATCACAATTCAAAGAAGAACAAGCTTGTACATGAGAGGTAACCACTTGGTTAAAACCCCTGAAACAATTGTCATCATCTTCATCCTTAACTCAAGAAAACCAATTCATATTTCTTACTTTCAAAAGAAAGATTTAAGCAGAACTAGCAAATCTCAAGTTCTGATGACAAAGACCTTGAACTAGCTAATGAAGACCTTAATTATGATCCTGATATCATGGGACAAATTTATCATCAATAAACGAATGCCTTCTAAAAAAAAGGTATTCAAGAACATCATCCCTGATGTCATCATCTATTGCCAACTCAAAATGCTTGAAAACATCATCTATAATGATCAATTAAAATCGATTTGATTTAAGAAAATTTGGAATCCATCTAGCTAATTTTCTTAGTATAAAGAGATGTATCATGATATACTTAAAGCATAGCAAAACTCCTACCTTATGTTGTGTTCACAATTATAATATTTACATCAGTAAAATTTTGTCTTATATAAGTATTTTTGAAAAGTTTTCTTAGTACTATTTATTGTATTCTTTACTATCAATACAGTAAATGAAGTGTACATATTAAACAAATAATGTGCAATTATTGGTATGACATGTGTGAATTATCCTTAAAAACATATATTTGCAGGCTTTGTTTGTTTTATGAAAAAGCTGGTTAATGAATAATATTTTTTAGTTTAAAAAAAAGTTAGCTTGATTTTCAGAAAAAGTATTTTCTTTTTATTTTGGACGTGTTTAAAAGTTGCAAATTTACTTTTGAAAATATCATATTATTTGTTAATTATATCAAATTTAGTCCTCAATCTTTTGATTGTTATATATTTTGTTTTGAATATTTTTATTTATTTATTTATTTTCAATCTCATCCATTATAATTTTATTTTTATATCAACTTTGGTATTTTTTTATTGTTATTTGTTTTTCTCTTATCATTTTTTTATTGAGATTTAATTTATTTATTAGATTTGGTCCCCATTCTTTTTATTACTATTTATTTTATTTAAAATAATTTATGAAATTAATTTTTTTTTCAATTCATCACCCTTCAACTTTTTTATTTGTTAGATTTTGTTCTTATTTTTTATTGTTATTTGAGATAATTTATGAAGTTATATATTTTTTTTAATTTTATCATCCTTTAATTTTTTTAAATGTCGGTTTTGATCATTATTTTTTAATAAATCTGAAAAAATTAAAAAATTATTTTTCAATTTATTTTTTATAGGAAAGTATTTTCAATCCTAAGGAATATGAGTGTTATAATTTAAA
>Ga0325410_1004735_pt1 | contig 15149 bp, 10 predicted proteins | sample PopdelMetagenome_16_FD_206182 | JGI IMG/M metagenome (GOLD analysis project Ga0325410, IMG submission 206182) | Populus deltoides microbial communities from Bellville, Georgia, United States - Xylem-PdIQD-R3 | ecosystem: Host-associated > Plants > Phyllosphere > Stem > Wood/Secondary xylem...
AAAAATTTAATTTTTATAAACATATCCTTAACTCTGTATCTTCTCTAGATATGTCTGTGACTGAGCTCCATAAAGAATTCCTATTTAACATTAATCTGTCCATCAAGTTTTTGATCCCCGATTAAGATTATCTTGATAAATGAGATTTTACTCTGTAATTTTCATGTATAGCTGTCAATGACCTGAAACATGCAAATTAAAATTCAAAGTGGGAGCATTGAATTTCTTGTCAGTTTACACCCTTCTGTGGTGTTCCCTCTTCCCATTGATTGAAGAGCGTCTAAGAGGAAAAACTGAGAAGGCAAAAGTTATGTTGTACAGTGAAAAAGAGCATGAGAAACACACAAAAACAGAGATGCATGAATCCTTCTCCACTAGCGGCTCTCGTCCATCAGATCATTGTGGTTTCAAGACTGATGCCCAATCATTGCCCTCTTTGTTCGATTCCTCAGACCTTTAGGAAACTGTATATGAGATGTTATAGAATAATTTACCGAGAGTGACGGAGGACTTGACAAAGGGCTGAGGGGTGGGTGAGATGTTATGTCAAGAAATGATTTTGGAAAATTTCTTCATATTTGTTGAATAACTAAGATAAGATAGGAGTCTTGATCAAGGCAAGAACATAGGCTCTCCAAGACGATTGACAGAAGGAGAGAAGGAAAGCTCTATATCCTTAGCACGTCAAACACTCCTTTGCACATTAGAGAAATTGTCGAGCTATTAGAGCCAAAATTAGAGGCTAGCTAGCATAAAAGAAAAACAGAGGACAGTATATACAAGACAGGGAAGGAAGTAATAACATACATACATATACATATACATATACATACATATATACATATACATATACATATACATATACATATATATTAAAAAGAACTTGAGTTAACGCATCAAGTCTACGACCCGGATCATGAGATTGGGATAAACAAATTCAATGTGCAGATAATTGACATTAAACACCAACCAACCAACCTTCATTTATTTTATGATTATAATTAAGTGCAGAAACATTGAACTAACCTTCATTCTCCAAGCAACCAACCAAACTAGCCCTTCCCAAATCAAGACTTTGCAATTCTTTAAAAGGCAGAAACAAAGATGCGTTGAGAACCCAATCGCCCAAGCTCTTATCTCTTTCACCAAAAAGAGAGACTTGGATCACTCGCCTTGTAGTGTTATCACACTCGATCCCAGACCACTCACAACAATTACTACTGCCCACCCAATCTCCCAAGGAAAAGCCATCTGGGTCGATCAAAGATTGGATCTCCAAGAGACCAATCCTCTCTTCCTCCGAACACCCATAACAATGACCATGCCATTCGCCAACCAAAGTGAATAATGCTAGGAACATCCAAGCCCCAATTCTTTTCATCATCATCTTAGATAATTCTATGAACTGCTACGTAGAATATTGTTGTTTGTTATGTGCCTTTGGGCAACCATAGAGGTCCTATTTATACTACACTCTGGCCATTTCCATGACTTTGAGATGTTTTCTTTGAAGATCTTTTTTACTTTAATAATTGTACTTTTCTCGTTATAATTTAGAATAATTTAGAAGCCTACTTGCATGGTGTCATCACTATCATAAATATAATTAAATACATAAATTGTCAATAATAATAAACTCGGAATAATTATAAATCTCATCCCTGTAGATTGTGTGGCTATAGTAGTATATACAAGAACTTCAAATACATAACATTTACACACACACTCTTTTGTTTTAATGTTTGGAAAGGTATTCTTGACTTGTTTTTATTACATTTCAATATTAAATATTTTTTTTTCAATCGAGTCAAAGACATACCATTTATATTATTAGAATGAGAAGACTAGTCAATTTTTCTAGTTTTCTCCCTAATTATAAAATAAATCTGGTTTTTGAAGTCCAGATTTTAGGATAAAAGGAATTTATTTCTTGAAATTAATGCATTAAACAAAATTAAAATATTTTTTAAAAATTAAAATAGTAGTAAAAGAAAATTTAGTTTTTGATTGAAGTGTAAACTAGAGGTAAATGAACAAAAAGAAACTTTATTGATTATCTAATGAGTTACTTCTCCAGAAAGCAGGGTGTGAAAATGAGTTACTTCTCCAAAAATAATATAACAGAGAAATTGTCAATAATAGCAAATCATTTTCTATATCTCTTGTATCATATCTTCCACATAAACCTTTCTCTATGCTCTTCTAAGATATTAAAAATGTCAGTTTTGTGACGTAACTCTTTAAACCCATGACTTGAATAATGGATTCTATCTGGTTTAATTTTTTTTAAAATTATTTTTTACTTAATGATATGATAATAAAAATAAAAACTCGTAAAATTGAGCACTAATCAAATATTAAGATATTTATTTGAGACTGCAATAACATCATTGAAAGCAAATTGAAACAAAATCAATTCAAAATCAAATAAATGTTAAACAAATATTAAAAGATGAAACTAGACAAAAGCCAAAAAAGATTTAATTGAAAGAAAGAAAATATTGGAATGTAAAGTTTAAAAACTAAGGAATAATATTTATTAAACTTGATCCTAATCTCTGGACTTGACTTCTTACCTAACATATATTTAAAATTAATTTGTAAGAGAGTTGTCTGTACATTACCTAGTTGACTTGACATGTGCAAATTAAGGCAACCCGAATGACCAATAAAAACATGGTTTGGATTTTAAGAAAAAAAATCAAGATATCTTTTTTTTTTTAATATTGAGACGAAAATATATTAGATCAACTTAAGCTCCGTGGCTCAACTCGTCAAATACGCAACCCAGATCATGAACTCCACTTGATTTAAAAACTATTTTTTAATATAATGATACAATAACTAATATAAACACTTATAAAATTGAGAACTAAACAAATTTAGTGATATTTATTTGTGATTGTGATAACTACATATAAAGAAAAAAACAAATTATGACCAATTCAAAATTAACAAAATATTAAAGTGAAATTGAAAGGGAAAAAAGGGCAAAAATCATTCAATCAAAAGAAGAAAAAATTAGAAGATAGATTTTTTTTTAAGGGAGGATATGAATAGCAAAATAGGAGGGAAAACCCTAACTTTTTTTAGTATAATAAATGATTTTTAATTTAATTAAAATCTTTATCTCATACAATTAGACCTGAAAAGAGAAGAAAATTTCTAAAGACTGATTTGTAAAAGAAAAAAAGAAAAAAAATCAAATCAAGAAGCGAAAAAATACAAGGACCAATATACACACACATAGTGAAAGAGTTAGAAAAGCATAACTTTTTTAGTATAGTAGTTTATTTCTAATTAAATTGAAAACTTTATCTCATATAATTAGGCCAAAAAAGAATTAAATAAAAAATAAGGATTAATTTATAAAAAGAAAAAGAAAAATAAAGAATACAGAACCAAATCAACAAAGAAAAAAACTAATTTTTAAAAAATAAAGTACTCCACTATTCATATAAAAATAGAACATCATTATAGTATCCAACTAGACAGTGACTCATATTACTGGCTATTTTAATTTTTTTAAAGAAAAAAAAGTTTCAGTATTTTCAAATGTGATAAGTTTTTTTTTTAAATAAACATATATGTATGCAAGGGAATAGTGATTTGGTTTGAGAATACATGCTAAAAATCTAAACATGAACTAAAACAAAGTGGAATTAAAAAAAGTTAAAAAAAAAACCTAAAAGAGATCCATGATTCATTATATAGACTATGAGGTAAAATATTATGGATTAGCATAATATAATTACTTTTTACCCTTCTCTACACAAAACTATTGCCTTGCTAATAGGGGTAAAGTTGTCTTTTTAAATGATTTTAAAGGTTATTTATAAATTCACTGGAGATAATTTAGTAGGTTTACTCCTTTTTTGCATATTAAAACTACATCATTGCCTTTGCAAGCCCAAAAAAAAAAACAATTAACCTTTTGTTTAAGATCTATTTTGTATTTTGTATTTGATTTATACAGTACAATGATGTTAATATCTTAGAGAGTTAAAAAATCATCAACTTTAAGTTATTGGGCCTTAAACTTTGTTATTTGTTTTATTTTTTTTATGTAGGGTTATTTTTATCTCATATCTCAAGTTGCAGATAAGTTAAGTTGGATGCATACTTAATTAATTAATAAAAGTCATGTATCTATTTTTGCAAATTGGATGCACACTTAATTAACATACTTATTGAATATTAAGTGAGGCAAAAAATCTATAAAAAGAATATAAGTGAGCCAAACAACAATATTAAAAACGAATAAGAGGTGGTAAAAGAAGATGATACCAAAGGACACAAAATCACAAAAATTCATGAAACTACATAAGGCTCTCTACAAGTGAATTGTTTAAAAAGTTAAAAAGAAAATAAATGCACTTTTGTACACAGCAACAACAACTATAACAAAATGCTGGGCTGTAGAATATAGATGATTGTACACAGCAACATGAAAAAATCATATATCCTTAAGTAACTATTTGGCATCTCAATCTAGTAAATTAATCTTAAATTTCTTATATCCGACTCTTTACCCATATTAAATTTAAAATTAACCAACATAAAAATTGTTTTAATATGACTTAATCGATATAGTTGGTTCAAAGTCAATCCATATGACCGATAAAAAATGTAATTTGGCTTAAAAAATTTCAAAATAACATCTTTTTTGTAACATTGATACGACAATATATTAGATTGACCTTGATTTCATGACTTAACTCTCTAAACCCACTACCTTAATAACGGACTCTTTCTAGTTTAAAAACTTTTTTTTAATTATTTTTTACTTAATGATATTATAACAAAAATAGATGCTCATAAAATTAAGCACCAACCAAATATCAAGATATTTGTTTGAGATTACAATAACAAATATCATAAAAAGCGAAACCGAAACAAGACCAAATCAAAATAAATCAAATGTTAAAGGATTAAACCAGGAAAAAGCCAAAGAGGATTCAATTAAAAGAAAGAAAAAAAAATGGAAGGTTGAGTTTAAAAACAAAGTAACAATATGACATTGTTATTAAACTTAAAGGAAAAAAAATAATTTAAAAAATTAAAGTGTTTCACTATTCATGTAAAAATGAAACACCATTATAGCTCAAAAAAATAAAGTTTCGACATTGTTAGATTGTGAGAAAAAAAAAGTTTTAAAAAATATTCGTGTACAAAAGAGGAGAGAGATTTGGTTTGAGAATGCATGCTAAAAATCTAAACATGAACTAAAAACAAAGTGGAATTATAAAAATTAAAAAAAAATAAAAGAGATAAATGATTCAAGTGATTCATTATAGACTATAAGGTAAAACACTATGGATTACACATAATATATTTAATTTTTTCTCTTCTATACACAAAATAATTGTCTTGCTAATGGGGATAAAGTTGTTTTTTTAAAGTGATCTAAAGGTTATTTGTATATTGATCGGGGATAATTTAGTAGATTTACTCCTTTTTTTTAACATTAAAACTACATCTTTGCCTTTGCAAGCAAAAAAAAAAAAAAAACAATTGTCCTTTTGTTTAGGTTTAGGGTTTATTTTATCTTTTCTATTTTTTTCATAGTAAAATAACATCAATATCCTTGATAACAATACAACAACAAAGGAAAATACCAATATTTAAAATACAACAACCCTTTTTTTCCCATCTTCTGTTTTCTTTTTTTCATATCAATACAACAACAAAGAAAAATACCACTATTTAAAATACAACATAAAATTTATTTTCCTGTAGAATCAATGTAACATTAAAGAGGCATCTTCCGTTTTCTAGTCAGGAGGGATTACAAGAACTCAAGAAAATTGCCTTATGACTTGAGGAAAAGATTTATACTACCGCCACCAATCAAATGTGTGTGTAGTGTGCCTACACTTCCTCACCGTTCATTCTGCATGCAAGGCTAATTGGGAGTTCACATCTTTTTGTTAATTCTCTTGACAAGTGTTTTATTGAGAGTGACCAGGTTCAAGTATTGGGGAAGTGCGCAAAAAGCAAATAGCAAATCAATACATAAATAATTAAATTAAAAGAGAGGAAACAGAACTATATCCTCACAGAAGATGAAATGATAGAGCATATATCCATTTTCCCCCTTCTCTTGTAACATGGATTGCTCTGAGAGCTAATGTTTTGTTATTGATATCTGATTTCAGTCTGATTATCTGCGTAATATATCTCTGGAGATTCTTTCAATGAAAATTGTTAAATAATATTTATGTAGTCTTATTTATTAAGGGTAGAATGGTACTTTCAGTTCAACCTATATATACTTTAGTTGTATTTAGGTTAAGATGATGCATTTCATAATATATAGATTATTCAGAATTCTAGCCTCCTTTTTGTGTTTGATCTTAATTACTTTAACATGGTATCAGAGTTGATTTTATGAAACGAGGCTTAATCCCAAATATAGCTTCGCGGATCCCAATTTTTTTTTGGAGTGATATTTTGTCTTCCGCTTCTGCAAAATTAGGTATTTCGACAGTTTCTGCAATATTTTGGTATTTCGTCTTCCCTTCAGCTTCTGCAATTTGGTATTTGCGTTCAGTTTTTGCAAATTCGTTATGTGTTTTGGAGTAATCGTATAATTTCGAGAAGATATTTGTTTAGTTTCTGCAATTTAGTATTTTGTTTTCCGCTGCTTTTGCATTCTGGTTATCTGTGATTGTTGATTATGGCTACAGAAAGAGATGATTCGCTTTAGTCTGTGAGTGTGAGGTTGGTTGGAAAGAACTATTCGTATTGGAGTTATGTAATGAGAAATTTCCTTAAGGGTAAGAAGATGTGGGGGTATGTTAGTGGGACTTATATAATACCTAAGAATATTAAGGAGGGGGATGTTGTTTTAATAGATACATGGGAAGCAAATAATGCAAAGATCATTACTTGGATCAACAATTTTGTTGAGCATTCGATAGGTATGCAGTTGGCGAAGTATGAGACAACAAAAGAGGCTTGGGATCATCTGTAAAGGTTATTCACACAATCAAACTTTGCAAAACAATATCAATTAGAGAATGACATACGAGCTCTTCATCAGAAGAATATGAGTATCCAAGAGTTTTATTCTGCTATGACAGATCTTTGGGATCAATTGGCTCTTATAGAATCGGCAGAATTAAAGGCATGTGGTGCCTATATTGAGCGTAAAGAGCAGCAACGACTAGTACAGTTTTTAACAGCACTTCACAGTGATTTGAAGGACTTAGAGGTTCAATTCTGCATCGTTCTCCACTGCCTTCTGTTGAATCTGTTGTTAGTGAGTTATTGGCTGAAAAAATACATCTTCAGTCTTATTCTGAAAAGGGAATTCTTTCTGCTTCAAATCCTTCAGTATTAGCAGTGCCTTCTAAGCCATTCTCTAATCATCAGAATAAGCCTTACACAAGGGTTGGTTTCGATGAGTGCAGTTTCTGTAAGCAGAAAGGTCATTGGAAGGCTCAGTGTCCTAAGTTGAGACAGCAAAATCAAGCTTGGAAGTCTGGCAATCCGTCACAATCTAATGCTCATAGACCACCTCAGGGTTATAAACCACAACATCATAATACTGCAGCAGTAGCTTCCCCAGGCTCTATTACCGATCCTAATATTTTGGCTGAGCAATTTCAGAAGTTTCTCTCCTTGCAGCCACAAGCAATGTCCGCTTCTTCTTCCATAGGTCAGTTGCCTCATAGTTCCTCAGGTATGTCACATTCTAAATGGGTCTTGGATTCTGGTGCTTCCCATCATATGTCTCCAGATTCCTTATCTTTTACCTCTGTATCCCCTTTGTCCTCCATCCCTGTTATGACTGCTGATGGCACTCATATGCCCTTAGCAGGTGTTGGTTCTGTTGTCACACCTCACATGTCTCTCCCTAATGTTTATCTTATTCCACAACTCAAACTGAATCTTGTGTTTGTTAGTTAAATATTTGATTTTGGTGATTATTTAGTCATGTTTTCTGGTTCGTTTTGTTGTATACAGGATCTGCAGTCTTAGAAGCTGATTGGGACAGGCCATAGGGAGAATGGACTTTATATTTTGGATGAGTTAAAAGTACCAGTTGTTGTTGTTGCCGCTGCTACTACTACCGTTGATTTGTCTTCCTTTCGTTTGAGCCTTTCATCTTCTAGTTTTTATTTATGGCATTCCCGTCTAGGTCATGTTTCGTCTTCTCATTTGAGATTTTTGGCATCCATAGGAGCTTTAGGAAATTTGAAAACTTGTGACATTTCTGATTGTAGTGGATGTAAATTGGCAAAATTTTTCGCCTTACCTTTTAATCGAAGAATTTCTATTTCTTCTTCACCATTTGATTTGATTCATTCTAATGTATGGGGACCTTCTCCTGTTGCCACAAAAGAAGGGTCTCGATATTATGTCTCTTTTATTGATGATCATACTCGTTATTGTTGGGTTTATTTAATGAAACATTGTTCTGAATTCTTTGAGATATATGAAGCTTTTCGAGCTCTTATCAAAACTCAATATTCGGCTGTGATCAAATGCTTTAGGTGTGATTTGGGTGGGGAATACACCTCTAATAAATTTTTCCAATTGCTAGCCTTAGATGGAACCATCCACCAAACTTCATGTACAGATACTCCCGAGCAAAATAGTGTTGCTGAAAGAAAACATAGGCATATTGTCGAAACTGCTCGTTCTCTCTTGTTGTCTGCTTTTGTTCCTAGTGAGTTTTAGGAAGAAGCTGTTCTTACTGCTATAAGTTTGATTAATACGATTCCATCTTCTCATAATTCGGGTATATCTCCTTTTGAAAAGTTATATGAGTATGTCCCTGATTATTCATCATTTAGAGTCTTTGGTTGTACTTGTTTCGTTCTTCGTCCTTATGTAGAACGTAGTAATCTATCCCCTATATCCGCTATTTGTGTCTTTCTGGGTTATGGTGAAGGTAAAAAAGGATATCGTTGTTTTGATCCAATAACTCAGAAACTTTATGTGTCCCGTCATGTTGTCTTCCTTGAGCATATACCTTTCTTTTCTATTCCATCCATTACTCATAGCCTGACTAAATCTGATCTTATTAGTATAGATCCATTTTCTGAGGATTCTGGTAATGATATCTCTCCCCATGTTCGATCAATTTGTACTCATAATCCTGCAGGTACTGGTACTTTACTCTCTAGCACATCTGAAGCTCCATTCTCATCTACAACCCCTCAAGCTTCATCTGAGATTGTGGATCCACCTCTACGTCAGTCCATTCGTATTCGTAAGTCTACAAAAATACCAGATTTTGCTTATTCTTGTTATTCTTCATCATTTACTTCCTTTTTAGCCTCTATTCATTGTCTTGTTGAGCCCTCTTCCTATAACAAGGCAATTCTTGATCTGTTTTGGCAGCAAGCTATGGATGAGGAACTTTCTGCTTTGCATAAGACAGATACTTGGGATCTGGTTCCTTTACCTCCTGGTAAGAGTGTTGTTGGTTGTCGTTAGGTGTATAAGATCAAGACTAATTCTGATGGGTCTATTGAGAGATACAAAGCTAGGCTGGTTGCAAAAGGATACTCTCAACAGTATGGTATGGACTATGATGAGACATTTGCCCCGGTTGCAAAAATGACTACTATTCATACTCTTATTGTCGTAGCTTCGATTCGTTAGTGACATATTTCTCAGCTTGATGTTAAAAATGCCTTCTTGAATGGAGATCTTCAAGAAGAATTTTTTATGGCACCCCCTCCTGGTATTTCACATGACTCTGGATATGTTTGTAAGCTTAAGAAAGCATTATATGGTCTCAAACAAGCACCCCGTGCTTGGTTTGAGAAATTCTCTATTGTGATCTCGTCTCTTGGCTTTGTTTCTAGCAGTCATGATTCTGCTCTTTTTATTAAGTGCACTGATGCAGGTCGTATCATTATGTCTTTATATGTTGATGACATGATTATTACTGGTGATGATATTGATGGTATTTCAGTTTTGAAGACAGAGTTGGCTAGACGATTTGAAATGAAGGATTTGGGTTATCTTCGATATTTCCTGGGTATTGAGGTAGCATACTCACCTAGAGGTTACCTTCTTTCTCAGTCGAAATATGTTGCAGATATTCTTGAGCGGGCTAGACTTACTGATAACAAGACTGTAGATACTCCTATTGAGGTCAACGCGAGGTACTCTTCTTCTGATGGTTTACCTTTGATAGATCCTACTTTATACCGCACTATTGTTGGGAGTTTGGTATATCTCACCATTACTCGTCCAGATATTGCATATGTTGTTCATGTTGTTAGTCAGTTTGTTGCTTCTCCTACTACTGTTCACTGGGCAGCTGTTCTTCGTATTTTGCGATATCTTCGGGGTACAGTTTTTCAGAGTCTTTTACTTTCATCCACCTCTTTCTTGGAGCTGCGTGCATATTCTGATGCTGATCATGGTAGTGATCCCACAGATCGTAAATCTGTCACCGGGTTTTGTATCTTTTTAGGTGATTCTCTTATTTCTTGGAAGAGCAAGAAACAATCTATTGTTTCTCAATCATCCACCAAAGCAGAATATTGTGCCATGACATCTACTACTAAAGAGATTGTTTGGTTACGTTGGTTACTTGCTGATATGGGAATTTCATTTTCTCATCCTACTCCTATGTATTGTGACAACCAGAGTTCTATTTAGATTGCTCACAACTCGCTTTTTCATGAGCGGATTAAGCACATTGAGATCGATTGTCATCTTACTCGTCATCATCTCAAGCATGGAACCATTACTTTGCCTTTTGTTTCTTCTTCCTTGCAGATTGCAGATTTCTTTACCAAGGCGCATTCCATCTCTCATTTTCGTTTTTTGGTTGGCAAACTCTCGATGCTTGTAGCTGCCGCATTGTGAGTTTGAAGGGAGATGTTAAATAATATTTATGTAGTCTTATTTATTAAGGGTAGAATAGTACTTTCAGTTCAACCTATATATACTTTAGTTGTATTTAGTTTAAGATGATGCATTTCATAATATACAGATTATTCAGAATTCTAGCCTCCTTTTTGTGTTTGATCTTAATTACTTTAACAGAAATCAGGTCTCAGAACGCCATGCCCACTGCACGGATCCATAAGGTAATAATGCAGCCAAGCATTGAATTTCTAAACATCTTACCTTTTTTTTTTCTTTTCGCATTGTTATCAAACTCTTTTACATTTTATTGCTGCATATTGTTATGTATTTCGCCTTGCTGGAAAAATCTCATGATCACCTCCACGATGCTAATTCTATAATGCATGTGAAGTGTTTCATCCTTAACTTGTTAAGGAACAAGGACTGTGATGCATGGCTATTTTATATTTTATGATTGAGATGGTAGATTTTAAAGATTTTCCTGTTTAGGAGGTAAGACGTCACTTTCTTGCTTTTCTTCCGAGAGAAAGTATTTGATCCTTTTTTCATATATAATAATGCTGCCAAGCATTGAATTAATTTCTAAACATCTTACCTTTTGTTTTGTTTGTCGCATTGTTATCAAACTCTTTTGCATTTAATTGCAGTATATTGCTGTGTGTACGGCATGCTTAAATCAAAAAGTTGAGTAATCGATGAATGTTAGGCAAGAAAATTGCTGATTATTTTTGTTTTCTGCCTCCTCCTTTTCTTTCTCCCAACCTGAAAATTGTCATATTTTTTTTTTTTCAGCCGCCTCTTCTTCCCCCAACCCTGAAAATTGTCTGAGGACACTTTTATGCTTTGAATCAAATCCATCCTAATTCTTTCGCTCATAACTTTATGTGTGAACTGCCGATGTTTGATCATTTGTCTTCCTTGTTCAGTGCCTTCTTTTTTTCTTCGACATGGTTTCCTTTTTGCCTTTGATCTTGAACAACATCCCATAGTATGCCCCCTCAAGTTCAGAATCATGGGCTATTTCTCCCTATCTATTGTCCACTGATCAATCTCAAGTACTCCAGCAGTTATTATTATAGAACATGCAGAAATGCATGGCATCAAATGGAGTTCAAAGTTTTGCTGGTTTACAAGCGGCACTGCCTCCAGTCTCCGGTGTAACCCAGACTATCCCCAACACTGTTGTCCAGAATCCTAACATGTAGAGTATCCCTGGTGTTTCACAGAACTCACTGGGGAATTCAATGGGACAAGGGATTCCCTCCACTATGTTTGCCAATTCTCAGGGACAAATGCTAGGTAATGCTCTTTTTGGTAGCTTTATGTGCCACTGCTGCCACTTATGGCCTTAGAAATGCCACTGCTATTGGAACTATTGCAATCACACATGCATTTGGCACCACATGATGCCCTTCAGTGCTCTGCATGAAATTTTCACCTCCCATAATGGTTCTAGTCAGTAATGCTCTTTTAGGTAGCTTTTATGTGCTAATGTTGCGACTTATGGAATTAGTAATGCCACTGCTATTGAAACCATTGCAATCACACACACATGTGTTACCCACATCATACCCTCCAGTGCATTGCACCAGCTATTCACCTCTCATTCTGGATTTATAGGGTCTGTCCGTCTGTTTGAATGATTACATAACATTTAGATGGAGTTCCTAGTACTCCTAGTCCAAAAAGGACTTGTATTCCTCTGTAGGAAAATACTAATAGTCCTATCTAGAATAGGAAAAACCTAATGAAGCTCGCTATACTTTGAGATAATAAAATACTAAATGGAAAATAAAACTGAGACTTGCAATATTCCATAATTTTAAGCAAGTATTAAAATTACAGAAATACCCTTATATATGGAAAACACACAAAAATACATGAATTCTAATCCTTTGTTGCCCGCATTGAAATTTTTGTAGCATCCCTAGATTCTACAGCACAGACTGGACATGCAAAAGGCACTGATTGGCAAGAGGAGATCAATCAGAAGGTAATTTCTGTGATTTACTGTTCATTGGATGGAGTTCATGTATGCCATAGTCTTGCAAGATTTCAATGGAAAAGGGTCTCCTGGGATTGGTCCAAGTAATTTTATTCAGCTATGGTTGGGATTAGTTAGGAAGCATTGTAAGTTCCATGATTGCAGCAACTAAGAAATGATTAATCATTGATAAGATGAATGAAGGTAAAAATATTAAGATTTCTAGGTCAAGAGGATTGCTTTCTTATTTCTGGCACGATAATTTTTTATTGCAAACCTCTCCCTTTCTATTTTTTCCCTATATTTGTTGTGTGGTGAATTATTGTTTTATTATTTATTTCCAACGAGTCCTATTGTCATTACTTCTTACTGCATTACAGAGACTTAAAAATAAGAGTGCACTATTTCTGAATGACTTGCAGTTTTGAAATTTGAATGTCTCAAGTCATAACTGCATATTTGATAAGGACATTTTTTTTGTGCTTAGGAGAGTATTAAAACAGGAATAAGAATGGTTGTTGATAATGATATATGGGGTCATGCGTAGGATCTAAGGCTAAGAAGCGTTGCTAAAGTTGTGACATCCATTGGCTTGAGCTAGAACAGCAGAAAACAATGATGAGTAGTTTGCAGTGAGACAAAGTAACTGAGTAACTGAACTTAACCAACCCCTGAATCTTGTCTAAAGGTGTACTTACACAGTCCTTAGCATCTTTCCATTCCATCAATATCGACATCCTCTTGAGTTTCTAGCATTAATTCCACTCTGCTATTTTTATCTGAACTAATTTATGCTGTCCTCTGCCCTTTTTTTGTTATTTTATTTTTATCAATTCCCTTAAGTTTGTTTGTGTTACTTTCTTTCTGACCGGCACCTGAAGAAATCAAGCATATGACCGATAATGTTTTGCTGGTTATTTGTACTTCCTAGATCAAAGTTATGAAGGAGACTTATTTGCCTGAAATAAATGAAATGTATCAGAGAATTGCTGCCACGTTACAGCAGGTAAATTGTCTCTGAAATTTCTTCCGGATTATCTGTCCATGCATGATTATCTGCAATTTCCCCACGTTGAGCTTTTGTATTAATTTGTTTTCCTCGTCAGCATTGCCTGTCACTGTATCATTTGCACTAATCACCTACCCCTCCCCCCAACCGCCCCACAACCATGCATCGACACAGAAGAATTGGAATAGAATTATTTTTTTCACTAATGTTTTGCTACAAAGAATCAATGCAATTTTTAATTCTCGTGCATGTTAACTTTGCTTTCCAGCTTGACTCTCATCCGCAACAACCGAAGTCAGAACAGCTTGAAAAGCTGGAGGTATTCAAGCCCATGTTGGAGCGCTTGGTAAAATTCTTACAGGTCTCTAAAAATAACATCACACCTAGTTTCAAGGAGAAATTAGGTTCCTATGAGAAGCAGATTGTAAGTTTTCTAAACCCAAGCAGATTCAGGAGGCCTATCCCTAATCTACAGCTAGGACAACTTCCCCAGCCTCCAGTTCCTCAGTTGCAGTCCCATGAAAATCAACTGAATCCCCAGTTGCAATCAATGAATGTGCACGGTTCTATACCAACGATGCAGCAGAACAATATGTCAAGCTTGCAGCATGGTTCTCTTTCATCTTTATCTGGGGTTTCTATGTCACAGCCAAACACGATGATGCGGGACGAGATATTTTTAAAAAAGAAAAGGGGGAAGAGAGAATGATGAGGATATTGTAGCAAAAATTTCACGGGATTTACTACAAATCAAAGCCAAAATATTTGACTAGATTACCGTCTTACGATCTTCTTAAAACATGGGTAAACATGGGTCTGAGGTTGTTGGTGGGAGAAACCACTTGGGGTGGATTTGAAACATTCAGAGAGGATAAAACACACTGTTTTATTTCAAAAACAAATAGCTTACAACAACTTGAAAAGCTTACAATACACACCCTCTCTTTCTTTCTAGTGTTTCTCTCTACTCCACACAGAATAGCATAAACTTAGCTACCTATTTATACACGAATTCAAAACAAGTGTCGCACGTCAAAAAATCCGCGCGGCGTCCGCTGGCGATTTTTTTTTTTTTGCTTGGTTCTTTGGAGTCGCCATCTAGTATTATGGTCACTAGGAACCTATGGTCTGCAAGAGTCTGAGTAAGGGACTGGTTGTGCAAGGGGAAGACGCATCACCCCCAGTGCGCCCTACCTAAGGTAAGCTGCATTGTTGTTTGATTATTCTTTCTAGGTCGAAGTTCTATTCGTTGGTCTTTTCTAAGGTTCAAGGCAGATCTCCCTTCATGAGGGAGTCTCTACCTCATTGGGTTAA
>Ga0325410_1004738_pt1 | contig 15142 bp, 10 predicted proteins | sample PopdelMetagenome_16_FD_206182 | JGI IMG/M metagenome (GOLD analysis project Ga0325410, IMG submission 206182) | Populus deltoides microbial communities from Bellville, Georgia, United States - Xylem-PdIQD-R3 | ecosystem: Host-associated > Plants > Phyllosphere > Stem > Wood/Secondary xylem...
ACCCTAAGGAGTAGGGTTACCATTTGTCAATGGTAGTTGCACCCACCATTGACAAATGTATCAACCCATGTGCAGCTGTTGTTGTTGAAGAAGAGGAGCCACCATACTTGCCTATAAATAGGCATACATGAGAGAGCACAATGAGCAAGAGAGGGGTGAGAATGTGAAGAGTGTAGAGAGAAAGTGAAGGGCTGCAATGGCGCAGCCTTGTTGCCATTGCAGCAGCTGCAAGTGCAGCAATGAGAGTTGGGAGTAGAGTTTGAGTGAAGTGATCCTCCTCCTCCATGTATTTGTTTTGTATCATTTCTCTAATCTCTAATAAAATGGACTCTCTCCCGTGGATGCAAGCGGTTTTGCCGAACCACGTTAAATATTGTGTCAGTGTGCTTTACCCTCCGTTGAGCAACTATCAGAACACCACCGGTCCGCGCATGGGGAGACGGAATCCCCAACAAAGATCATGGGGATCATGGGGGGAAAACTTTTCACTACTTGGTAGATAATGGGGCCACTATGTTCATGGGTGAACATGGGTGAGATAGTGTTCCACTACTTCCTTAAAAGTAGGAATGGGGGGTGTGCCTTGTAAATGCTTGGCTATAAATACTTGTTGTAGCTTTTGGGTGAGGGGGCGGCATGTATGGGCATGCAGCAGCATGCGTTGGGAATGGTCAGCATGTAGGGACATGCAAGAACATGTAGAGCACTAGTTAGAGGTAGCTTGGTGTAGCATGCAATTTTTGTGCATAGCACACATACGGAATTGTGTATAGTTTCATTTGTTAACGAGATCAATAAAGGTTGGGAAAGAGTTCCTATAAAGCTTGTTGTGCACTTTGATTCTTATTCTTGCTTGTGTATTCCGCTTCCTTAGTTACTAGGCAAACACGATTGGGATTAGCGAGGAAAGGTTGAGTCTAGCGAGAGACTAGGCTGCCGCACGGGTTTATTCGAGAGCAAAAAATTACCCCGTGACACCTATTATGACAGTCACATGTGTTTGCCTATTGGTTGAAATTTGTGTGAATGATTTCTTTTTCTTGATTTCTTAAGAGTTAACATCAGAAAAACTTATAATTTTTTTATCTTATGTGGCCTATTAGCCGATTATGACAGTCACATGTGGCCTTCGGGTATATGGCTAGCGAGAAGTGACTTGGTGTTTAATGGTCGAGGTCGTATCTGGGATAAGATTTTTTTATCTCATTTTGCATCGATTGTTTTTGTGGCTGCGATCAAAGAATAAAGAATCTCATTACACGGGGCTTGCCCAACAAATCCAATTCCCCAGAAGGCAACGCATTGCATCTTTCGGTGAAAAATGTCACATGTAGACGCTGAGTATCGGTAAAAAGTAAAGTGAAAAATAAACAGTAAACGTCGTGACCGTGAGGTATTTAAAAGTGTAGTAAACAATAAATGTGGTGACTGTGAGGTATTTATAAAAGTTTTTTTTATTTATTTATATTAAAATAATATATATATATATTTTAAAAAATATTTTTAACATTAATATATTAAAATAATATAAAAATTAAAAAATTAATTTAAAATAAATAAAGAATAAAGAATTTTTTTTTGAAAAAAAACATAAAATCAAACGAAACGGACTCCAGTAAGCAGTAAATTGGAATTTGCCTCATTGCATTGGCACAACACTCCCTTCATATGTCAGTGCATTGGCACAACATTCTCCCTTCATATGTCGTTTTCTAGTACAATCATAACAACTTTCTTTCTCACGGTATCTCTTTAAATTCAAACCAAAATTTTATTTATATAACTACTTCGTACTGATCCATATTCAGCACAACAGCAACAAAAATTTCTTTATCATTTTCTTTTTTAATTTTTAAATTATTTTCAGTTATTTTTCTATAATTATTAAACTTGATATGATTTGATAACTAATTTAAATTGAGTTTCACAAAAACTAGAGAGGGTTTACTGGATGTGATCTGATCAAAATCTTAAGTTAATTAATGTTGATAATTTTTTTAAAATAAATTTATTAATATTATATATAAAAAGTATTGTTTAATTTATCATTTTATTTATTTTTTTCATTTGAAAAACAATTAAAAAACTTGTATGAACTCGGATTACGGGCTATAACTCAAGTAATATAAAAACAACTTATTAAACTCTCAAGTAATTTTATTTTATTTCCTTGAAACGTGCTGGTGGCACTCAACTATCTTTTTTCTTTTTTTATTTTTTTATTCTGATTTTTGTTTTTATTTTAATTGACCTTCTTTTAATGTTTTTTTAAATTATTTTTTAATTTATGTTTCAATCAATATCTCTCTCTATGAATTTTTTATTTTGCTTTTTTGGCTTTTTTTGGATAGAGATTTTTTTAAAGTTATTTTATATGTATTTAATTTATGAAGATATTGTTTTGATTCATTTATGATTTTTTTTATGTCTTATATTGGTGAAACTTATTTTTAAAAATAAAAAATATTTATTTTTGGATAATATTTATAATGTGCAGCCTTGCATAATATTTTTTTTTATTCAATGAATTTCATGTGTGTATCTATTTCTTTTATCGATTCATTGAATAAAAATTAATTTTAATAAATAAATTCAATAAATACAACGAGTAACTGTCAGATATTATGAGATCAAATATCTTAATTTATTTATGTTTTTTGATTGTTTTTAGTTATTATTTATGATTTTTTATTTATTTATTTATATAGGTGATTTATAATTTATTTAATTAGATACTTACAAAATCTTTTCAATTTATATTTAGAATTTCATGTAAAAAAACGGTTAGAAAAACCTGTAAATTTAATTTTTCTTGTTGAAAAAAAATATGTCCTGCGGTAGAGCACGAGTCAATTCGTCCTCTCTCTGAATGTTTTTAATTTTTTTTTCTCCTTATGATTCCGGTCATTGCACGCGTCAACATTCAAAGGGAGCCCAAACGCGGGATTATGTTTTCTTGTGGAGAAACCATCTGTCCTTATTAGAAGAGCTTCACAGTTCAGACTACCTTCCTTTTGGATTATATTAAGACGTGCTTGCTGGGTTGGAGTTGTTTGACTGTCTGTGTTTTTTGTTTGTTTACCTCTCGCATTTCTTAATATCTTCATAATAAATTTGATCCCGGAAAAAAAGAAGAACCTTAAACGTACGTTACGATCAATTATCCATTGTCATCCCTGACTTAGAAACCATCTGTTATTATACTTATAGTCCATTTTTTAGATCTATATCTAAATACAGATTCATGAAAATTAACAATATAAATATAAACTTAACTTGTAGATATTTGCAATATCTATAATACTCAAACTGATATATCAATATTTGCTAGCATTAAAAAAAAAAAACTAAATGAGTTGGATTTTAAATTTATAAATGCATTATGTTATTTCACCTATCACAAAAAATAAATAAATTATACAAAGACTTTTAAGTCTTGGAGCTGGCGGTACATACGAAGACTTGTTGGCGTTCTCATCACTCCCAAACCGCGCAGTACGAATATTCATAATATTTAAATTTGCGCTACGTATTCTCAGATTCCACATTTTCTTTACACTTCGAATTGCGTTGTTAGCTCATAACTTCTTTTTTTAAAACTCCCTCACAACGCAAACTAAAATCTCCAGAACAAGACTAAGATGGATGGTGGGCAAATACTGCTTTCTTATATAAGAGTATGGGTGATCCTCCTTTTGCTCTCAGCTACGTTTCAGAACTCAAAACTTGCTGCCAAAAATACTGCGCAGGATAAAAAAAGAAAGCTTGCTGCAGAAAACTCAGGTACTTCTGCTAGCTTTAAGACTAGAATACTGGTTCATCAAATTGTTGAAATTTGATTTGTGCTAAGTATGTTTTTCGCTTAGTTTCTCCTAGCCAAATTACTCACACCCTGCATGGTAAAAAAAGAAAAAATGCTTAAGTTCTAAGTCTATACTAATTATTTGTATTATACATGCAACGCGTATCCATGGACCATGGTTGATTTTTTTTTTTTCTAATTACTTGAAACTTTAAATTTGAGTTGTAAATAAATCATGGATTTGAATTTCATTCAAAATTAAATTTATTAAGTTAAATTATTAACACTATTATGATACTCACCTGCCATCTAAGCAGCGGTCAAATCTATTTATTGACAACTTCTGTCAACCCAACCAATACATATTTATAACGGTGTTTAATGCATGCTCGGGATTGACATGACAAATTCATGCATGACCTGATCAGGACCAGTGTGAGTTGAAAGGAAAAACTTAAAATCATGATAAGTATGGTCGAAATTCATTAAAATAATGTGGGCGCGTTTTCCTTCACAGGTAACTTTGTAGTACAAGTTAATCGTTTTGATCTTTTTAATTTTTTTTAAAGGTTAGCATAGATTGATCCTCAAACTTGAGCCTTATGTCGTGTCCAGTTTTACAAATATGATCTTGCGGCATAGTGGTTCAGACATAGATGTGTCTGCGTTTTCCATTATAGGTAACTTTGAAGTACAAGTTAAGTATTTAAATTATTCTTGATAATGTGCTTCTTGAGTATTTAAAAATATTTTTAAGAGTATATTTAGATTAAAAAATTAATTTTATATTTTTAATATTTTATTATGATAATGTTAAAAGTAGCTGGTGCATTAGTGTATTAACTATCTATATAACCCATGATTCTTGTGGGTTAGATTTTTTTTTCATCATAAAAAAATAATGTGGAAGCTTTCTCAACACATTTTTTAATACAAAAAAATCCAAATAGTAAATTGAAAATCTTATATATACATTTAATTAAATAAATTAATAATAGCTTGTGCATTAGTGTTATCCAAACTAAAATTGTCTGAACAAGACTTACCCTGTTTTTATATGAAAATTTTCTATAAGCACAGATATAAAAGTCTGGAGATTTAATTAAGATATATGTAATTATTATAAAAAAAACAAAAGACTAGGATGGATGGTGCGCAAATATGGCTTTTGCATACAAAAATATGGGTGTGCCCTCCTTTTGTTCCTGCGTTGGTGAACTGAAAACTAGCAGTTGAAAACCCAGGCACTTAAGCCTAGCTACAAGTCAATCTCTATAGTCGTACTAGCTAGCTAGATCACCAACTTTTTTAATTTGATTTGTACAAGCATTTTTTGGCTTAGTTTCTTATGATTTTGTAGCCAACTGCCCACACCTTGCCTGGTTAAAAACGTAGATTCTATGTGGTTAAGTGTGAACCCTATGCTAATTATTATTTGTGTAATACAAGCAAAGGGCTCATTAATTGTTGGTTTTTTGTTAACAACTCGAAACATTGAATTAGAGTAAGAAACAAATCAAGAATTTGTTTCATTCAAAATTAAATTTATTAAAACTCTAATGACTTATAACATGAACTTTCATGTGTATTGAATTTGTTACAAAAAGAAGAAGAAGAGATAAATGCTAAAAGCATATCTCTATGCAGGAGACTTAATTTATATAATAAATTTATGTAGTTGACGGGTCCATGTTGTTTAAGGCAAGTTGAGTCCACTTGGTGCGAATATTTGAGGTGGCATGATTTTGACTTGGTAATGTGTAACGTGATAGAAAGGATAAATATAAAAAAATTAAAGAAAAAAATATAAAATAAATTAATTTATTCTTAGAATAGTTTTGAAGTAAATTTTTATATTTTTAAAATCATAAAGTACAGGAAAATGTATCTTATCTGTCTCCAACATTTGTTTATGCTGAAATAGTAATTAAATGCTAGTGATTGTTTAATGCCCTAGAAGTTTCCTGCTTCCCCATGGATCATCCAAAAAAAGAAAAAAGTTCTTATAATTAAACTCATGAACGTATGGATTGATTGCTACTACATAAAATTTTTGTTTCAAGTTCTTGGCCTGCATTTTTCTATAATTCCTTGCTCTTATTTTCTTTCAAGTTCTTGATATTGTTTTGATTCATTGATATTCAAGTTGGTGCTTTGGCTCTTCATGGTTAAATGAATATTTGGCTTATTAAGAAAAAAATGGTAATTGATAACAATATGTTGGAGACAATCAGTCTAATCGTTTGGTTTTCTCTTCTAACCAAAATTTTGAAGGTTTCATCAGCATTGATTGTGGGGCGGAGGAAGATTATCTGGATGGGGATACTGGAATAATTTACAAAACTGACAAAGATTTCATTAGTACGGGCAAGAATAAGGTCGTAGCACCAGAGTATAACTTGACGACTCCTTACTATGGGAATATGGCGAATAGCTTGAGAACCTTTCCTGAAGGTAAAAGGAATTGTTATACATTGAAACCTAGACAGGGTAAGAACCAAAACTATTTCGTCAGAGCTTTCTTCTACTATGGAAATTACGATTCTAAGAATCAAACTCAAATAAAGTTTGATCTGTACATCGGGGTAAACCATTGGACAACAGTGGTTGATATGCAGTGGACATATTACGAAATTATTCATTATTCAGTAACTGATACCATTTATGTGTGTCTCGTAAATACGGGTTTCGGAGTTCCTTTCATCAATGGATTGGATTTACGGTTCATGAATGATTCCCCGTATAGAAGTATGAATGGATCGTTGATTCCTAAGGTGCAAGCTGGCCTTGGCGGCCTGGATCCAACCAAAAGAGCCATGAGGTGAATTGTCTAAATCATGCATTTTTAACTAAATCATGCATGTGCCACATCATGCATCAGATATGATAAAAATTCTCATCATAGGTACCGTTTATGTAAAATATATATACAATCTTTTGGATAAATATCTATAATTCTTTTAATTTTGGGCAGCAAGGTGACCAGTCGTTGGCGAGGGATAGCTAGCAAATCTCTTCCATTTTTTAGTGTAACTCCAGCTGATTTGATCTAAAATTAAGTTCGAATAAAACTGAATCTATTCATAAGAAGTATATCTTAATTAATCGTACTACAGCTCATCGTTTGTGCCAAATGATATGTGTTTTCTCTTTTTTCTTTGCCCCTTAAGGATGCATAAAATATTTTTAAATTATATACTTTACGTTGATAGATTCTTGGTCATTAAATCTTTTTTAGTTGTTTTTTCTTTAATTACTCGTATGTAAATAGTTTTTTAATAGTGCTTTGAATCAATGAATATCAAGAAATAGGAAATTTGGAGAATGAGAATATCACTACTTTATTTAATACTTGTGTTATCGTTTCTCACATGCTTTCAGGTACAAAGATGACGTGTACGATCGCATCTGGCGGTTTGACGTCAACCTCAACGATTCAGTTTCAATTAGCACCGAAGCAAATATTGATATCCAGGGCAGTGATGATCCCTGCCGTCTACCAGTCGAAGTCTTGAGAACAGCGGTTCAGCCTCGAAATGGCCATAATTCATTGAGCTACAGCTATACATTAGGGCATCGAGAGAATTTCACACCTGAGTTTCTTGTCTTCTTTCACTTTGCTGAAATCGAGCAGATTGCACCGGGCAAATTACGAGAATTCACCATTACTTTGAATGGCTTAAACTATGGGCCCTTTACTCTTGAATACTTGAAGCCATTGACCATAGGTCCATATAAATTACAAGTTCCAGAAGATCAAGTTAGGTTTTCTATTAATGCAACGTTGCGGTCTGACCTTCCACCAATCCTAAATGCCTTTGAGATCTTCGAACTACGGTCACTCCCTGATTCACCGACAAACCAAACAGACGGTATGTTTTCTATTTCAATTCTGTTGAATGCCATAATAATCGTCATTAATGAATTGCTAGACTACTGGGTTGAAGGATTTTTACGTTTTGATCCCTCGAGCTAGGGCCTGATTAATGGCAAATTACTTGGTGATTGTCTTACTAGTACAACGAGGGCTGGCCTTGTCTTTTCCTTTCTTTGTATTTTTTGAAAGATGTTTCCTACACTGTTTGCGATTATAGTTTGAAAAATAGGTTTAAGAAAAGTTTTAATTTGTTAACCTAGTAATGTATACATAAGCCAAAAACATCAACTAAACAAAAAACTGAAAATTTATTTATGGGAAAAAAGAGCTACAAATATCAACCTCAAATTCACAAGTTTATTCTTTGAAAATAATAATAATAATAATAATAAAATTATCTTCTTAGGAGGTTTACAAGGTTTAAATAGGCAATAAACTTTACCCCAACTAGAAAAAAAATGAAATTACAAAGGAAAGAAGCTTTAAATTTAAAAATAGCATGAAATCCCAAAATAATAAGAATAATCATAAAAACTAGTAAAACCAGGGTCCCGGGGTGAGATTTGTGAAATCTAAAGATCGGACAGTCCATATAGCAACATAGAGACAATCCAAAGGAAAACAACCTCTGTAATCTCCTATAAAAATTTGATAGTGATCCAACGGTCAAATTAAAAATTATGATATTTTTGAGCTGTTATTCTGGTTTGACGTTACTAAACCTTCTCTTGGACCTAGACTTGTCCCAACAGTTCATAAATACATCTGCTAGCCATCCACATAATATATGTAGAGAAAATCCTCATTTAACTATGAAGACCCACACCTGACTGCTCAAATGACTGGTTATCGTAGGTTTGACAACATCATTTAGTTTTCAAGAGAGAGTTTTCAGTGGGATCCATGTAAAACTATAGGCCCCTCAAAGCCTTTTTTAATCGTCTCCCATACATCTTGAGAACCTAGCCAAGCTTTTACTCGAATATACCAAGTTTGATAGTTGTCTTTTGTCAATATAGGACATTGAAGTGAAAAGTTTAAATTGACCATGTTAAATAATTAAACCTAAGCTCTTGTTAGAGAAGAAGGATAGGGAGTGGTAGCTAATTTATAAGAACAAGAAGAAGAATGAGAGGAAGAATATTTTATTGAGAGTTTTCTCAAAAGATACAAAGCTCTTCATTATATCTCTCTCATCTTATGTATAATACTTAAGATTACAAGTCTATTTATAGGCCTTAAATCCTAATTAATCAAGAAATTAAACTAATTAAAGAAAATCATGATCTAATAAAGAATTTAACATTCTAATTAAACAAAGATGGTAATAAACTAGTTTATTACAAATCCTTCTTTATTATTCTTTCTTTATCTAATATTAAAAGTTTTATAAACTCTAAATCCTTATAAAAATTAATTTTAAGACCATAACATAATTCATACCATCAGAGGATTCACTTTACCGTGAATAAAGGTTGTGAACTGGCCGATACGAACACCAAGGTGTCCTCGCATATTACAAGTGAGTAAAAAACTCTCTATATCTTAATTGCAGCCTTTTGAATAAACCAACCTCTGATGTATAGTGAAACAAGATTGTTAATCCTTCTACTGCAATGTTAAACAAGAATGGAGATAACGAATGACCTTGATAAATTCCACATGTGACCTTGAACTCTCTAATAGAGAGGCATGCATATATTAAATTTCTCCATTTAGCCCCTAAACCCATATATCCCATAATCTCATCAAGATAATTCCAGGATATAGAATCAAAAGCTTTATGGAAATCCACTTTGAATCATTCCTTGCTCCTTCGAGCTTCACAAATCATGAACCATTTTATTGGCTATCATTAAACCATCAACAATCTAACGTCTAAAAGCAGTTTGATTATCACTAATAAGATCTTGCCTAACATGTTTGAGTCTATTGGAAAGAATCTTTGCCAGAACTTTATAGAGACCATGAATCAAACCAATTTACCTATGGTCTAAAAATTTAATTGGAATCTTATAAAATCATATAAATGATAATTGTTTGATAGCCACCATACAAATGATAAAGCCTAATGGCTAACTGAGATAGTTTTTTTTATATTCATCATAAAAAAATTATTCTCATCACAAAAATACAGGCTCGAGATTTTTTTTGATATAACGATTCTCTCTTATAAATCTAAAGCTATGCATTTCTCACCCTTTTTAACCTAAATTATCATAGTTGATGCAATCATGGCCATCAAGGAAGCATACAAAATAGATAGAGTTGACTGGCAGGGAGATCCATGTTTGCCACTTACCACGTGGACTGGTTTGCAGTGCAATGAAGATAACCCTCCAAGGATCATCTCTCTGTGAGTTCCCTCTTAAATTCTGTATGATTGTTGGAATATTTTATGTAAGTTATTTTTTAAGAACATCCACTTAGATATGGCATTCAGCATCTCAATTTCTTCCTTATTTACTATTAACTATGAGCAGGAATCTAAGTTCAAGTCAATTATCAGGGAATATAGCTGTTTCATTCTTGAACCTCACAGCAATCAAGTCCTTGTAAGTTTTCGTAACTAAGTTGTAACAGGTTTTAATACTAATAAACTACCCTGGCAATGTCTACTAGATATCTAGCACTGGAATGACAGTCACTGCTAGAATTTCTTACCGATTTCAGACATTCATCATTTTATCTGAAGAGAACTATTGTTTATTGGGTCGAGACCCTTAAAACTAGAGGGCACCTCAGTCCTATGATGAGATATTATCTTATGCAAGTCTGAAGGTGATGTTACAAATACTCCATATGGAAATTGGCTAGAGGTGTATGGAGGGCTATTGCATCTTATAAGCTTGAGGCATATCCTCTCTCCCTATATGCATCTTTTCTGGACAAAATCCTCGAAGCCAATGATTGGGATTCTGGCTCCACCAAGGTTGCAAAAATGGGTGTCCATACTCCAAATCAGTGGAGGAACAACCTTCATTTTTTCCCAACTATTGCGTACTCTTGTCATCTATTTCTTTACAAAATATGATTGTTCGTTATTTTTTTCACATTTTCTTACAGGAATTTATCAAACAATGAATTGACAGGGACAGTGCCAGAAGCTTTTGCGCAGCTACCACATCTTACTATCCTGTAAGTTAACATGCACTGATATTTAACACAAGAAGTTTTTACAAAGATTACCATGGTGAATGGTGACTTTTTTTTTCCTATTTGCAGAGATTTGAGCGGGAACAAACTCACAGGTGCAGTTCCCTATAGTCTCAAGGAAAAGTCTAACAGTAGACAGTTGCAGCTGAGGTTTGGTTATCATCTTCAATGATTACAACTTATCTGCATGTTAATTAAACAATCATTCAACTCCTTTGGTTCTTCTCTCACTTCTTTCTAACATACGAAGTGAACACTTTTTCAATTTTTCATAAATTGAAATTAAACGTTAAGGAACAAAGAGGAGTTAGAAGATAGATTATACAAATCCATTTTCTTTACATGTTAGCACGAGTTTAAGGAATTAAGTAACTGATACAATTCTTCGGTATATTTCACAGTGATCTTGTTAACTTTCTAAAGCTATCCTCACTCTGATTGGGTTATTTGTTACTGGTATATAATCATTGATTCTCACTTACAGCTGACAATATTTTACTTAATGCAAGTTTGGATGGAAATCTGGATTTATGCAAGATGGATACATGTGAAAAGAAGAAGCGAAGTTTTCCTGTTCTAGTTATTGCATTTGTCATATCAGTTTCGGTGCTCCTCCTCCTTAACATTATAACTCTCTTCTGGAGGTTGAAAAGAGGTGAATTCTTTCTCTTTCACTTATCTTCATTGTATTCTTTCCTCTCTTTTGAGTGGTGTTAACTAAATCCTAGAATAACAGAGTAATTTTGGCATAGAAGATGTTTTCTGTGAAATCATTAATGATCTATGCATTCGATGGCTTACATGTATGATCATACAATACTGTCTTCAACTTAAAAGCCTAATAGAATATTATTCTATGAGTCTATCTTATATGTAAACACTTTAGTTTTTCCATTCATTTTCAATATATATATATAGATATATATATATATATATATATATAATTCATATCATGTGCACCCAACGACTTTTATATTACCTATCAGTTACTTAATTTGGATGCCACCTCCAATACCTCATTTTCTTCCTGCAACTTAGCAGATGAGAATAAGATTCAACATGTGATCAGTAAGCAATAACATAGTTTTGACATTTAAATATGATGACATATATATTTCATACTTTAGTATCTCTTTTAAAATATTGGAATATTTATCGCTTTATCAAACAAAAAAAAACAAAATTTTCCTTTGCAGGGAGATTGAATGTGTCATTATCTTCCTCAGTGGGCTTTTCCAGAAAAAACAATTCAATGAAATCAAAGAATCAACCATTTACATACCCTGAAATAGTTAGCATTACTAATAATTTCCAAACGATTATTGGAGAAGGAGGATTTGGAAAAGTATATCTTGGCAACCTGAAAGATGGTCGTCAAGTTGCAGTAAAATTGTTATCTCAATCCTCAAGGCAAGGTTATAAGGAATTTCTAGCGGAGGTAACAAATTAGTTAGCTTTCTCCTTTCTTGTAGATGACATGAGATGTGCACCAAATATTTTTCTTTCAGCGATGACAGAGTAGTGTTTCCAAATGCAGGTCCAACTATTGATGATTGTTCATCACAGAAACTTGGTGTCCCTCGTTGGTTACTGTAATGAGCATGAAAATATGGCACTTGTTTATGAATACATGGCAAATGGGAACTTGAAGGAGCAATTGTTAGGTATTTATAGAATTACTCTCATAAACATAGAATTCTTCAATTTTTTTGGGACAGAAACTAGTTTATAGTTAGAACTCTCACTCAGATTTGTACGAATTTATCATTGTTAGAGTATAATATAAATTATATCTTGACATTTTACCTAGTAGCTTAAACTTTTAGGTTGAAATGCTTCTTTGACATGGTTACAGAGCCTTCATAACCAAGTGGTCACGAGTTCAAATCTCATCACCCCTATTCTATTCGATAAAAATTAAGCATAAGATAATATGAGCATGTGCAAGTTTCAAGTTCAAATGATTTTTAGTTGAAATAACGTATTAAAGAATAATTTAAATTATATCTTGAGATCTTACCTAATAGTTTAAACTTTTAGGTTAAGATGGTTATTTGACAATCATCTAGTACCGATGAACTTCTATGTGTAATGAAACATAATTCCTGTTGTATTCATCACATTGCAAAGTTTATTGTTTAATGTATGATATTAGTGTGTTTTTATGGTTGCAGAAAATAGCATAAATATGTTGAATTGGAGGGAAAGGCTGCAAATTGCAGTAGACGCAGCACATGGTCGGACTCTAGTGTCTGAGTCAATTTTTTCTTTATTTTTGTTCTGCAAACTTTGTTTGATAACTGGCATTATCAAACTCGCAGGTTTGGAATATATGCATAATGGTTGCAGGCCGCCAATAGTCCATAGAGATTTGAAATCATCCAACATCTTATTAACTGAAAACCTTCAAGCCAAGATTTCTGATTTCGGGCTGTCCAAAGCCTTCGCAACCGAAGCAGACTCGCATGTCATAACTGTACCTGCAGGCACACCCGGATACATTGATCCTGAGTACGTATTCAAACTTAATGTTAATCTTCTCTCACAGTGTTTGTTCTCCTAGCATAATTATCATTGTATTTTGTATGCAGATTTCGAGAATCAGGAAACTTAAATAAGAAAAGTGATGTTTACAGCTTTGGTATTCTTCTATGTGAGCTAATAACTGGTCAACCGCCTATTATAAGGGGCCATAAGGGCCACACTCACATACTTCAATGGTTGAGTCCTCTAATTGAAAAAGGGGATATCCAGAGCATTATCGATCCAAGGCTGCAAGGTGAATTCAGCACTAATTGTGCTTGGAAAGTTTTGGAGATAGCACTGTCCTGCGTGCCCCCGACTTCAATACAAAGGCCGGACATGAGTGATATTTTGGGAGAGCTAAAGGAATGTCTGGCCATGGAGATGTCATTTGAAATGAGCATACGCGGTTCCGTTGAAATGAGCTTGGTGCTTGGCACAGATATGGCTCCAAATCTTAGGTAGTTAATAAACAATAACGGTTTGTTTGTTGTTAAAACTGCAACGGATTGAACTAAATTATATAGATACATAAAACATTGTTATAGTATAAATTTACCCTCAACATCCTTCTTTTTGGTTTGTCTTGACATATGCATTATCTCTAAAATTCTCATTAACTACACACAAATATAAAAAATCATTGCCACGCACTCTGCCTCACAAGCAGAAAGACTCAAGAAAACAATGTCACATAACCATTAAACTACTCCTAGCTGACAAATCAACCACCACAACCTATACCAGGCCATTGATGACCAAACTTTTTTTCCCTCTAAATCCCCTATTAGTGATCATCATCAGACCCGATCCACTCTGAAATAAACCACCATCACAGTACCACAGTCATAACCTTATCTACTTTAACAAACCTCATCCACACTTAAATAAACCCAATGGATTAATATGCTTTTGCTTCTTCCTCATGTATCCTCCAAGCACTAACCCCACAACAAATATCGCACATGTGCGGCGTCGCGGTGTAATGTTCCACTTCAATCTAAATGTCTATCTATCTGGCAAATATGGGGAGATAAGAAATTCTTGTCTTTTATTGGTGGAAAATGGAATGGGAGTCGCCACCTAGTATTTTGGTCATTAGGAACCCTAACTGGTCTCAAAGATCGGGTATGGGGATTGATTGTGTAAAGGGAAGGTATTAGCACCCCAAATACATCTTATCTAAAGTAAGCTGCATTATTTGATTGTTTGATTGTTATTATATTTCTAATTGTTGGTCTGTCTATGGTTCAAAAAAAGTCCTTCTCAATAAAGAGATCCTTATCTTATTGGGTAAAAACCTAGCAGTTCTAATGTCTATATAAAAAAATTATATTTTTAATATCAAGAATACGTTTTACATATAAATTCGTAATCCCATATACTAAAAGAAAACAAAAATATGTTTTTTTAGAATTTTTGAAATATTAGCGTAGTTCTCATGGCTCTAACAAACTTGTTATTAACGCCAAAGTGCATGCTAAAACTTTTATTTATTTATTTATTTCATGTTTTATGTATAAAAAAATATGATGATTTCTCTTATTTTTAGGAGACTTGATCGCATGCATGAAAAAAAAATATTTTTTTGGTTTTAAAAAAAAATTTGCAATGTTTTGACGAAAACCAGATATTTTAATACTGGATTTGTACCTTTACGGTATAAAAATACAAACCAGTATTAAACAATTTTGATAAAAAAATATGCAAGAAAATGAACAAATGTTTTTAAGGATTTTTCATAATTTTTAACATTATATAATATATATATATATATATATATA
>Ga0325410_1004742_pt1 | contig 15141 bp, 15 predicted proteins | sample PopdelMetagenome_16_FD_206182 | JGI IMG/M metagenome (GOLD analysis project Ga0325410, IMG submission 206182) | Populus deltoides microbial communities from Bellville, Georgia, United States - Xylem-PdIQD-R3 | ecosystem: Host-associated > Plants > Phyllosphere > Stem > Wood/Secondary xylem...
GCAGTCAAACTTCCACATCGAGACTTGTTTCTGGATAAAACATATAGGAGTATTTTATTCTAACTTCTAAATATCTAACATAAAAGGAAATTTGAAGTTTTAAGAACAGGTGAGAGAATGAAAGGCTCAAGTCATTTGTGAAGTAGAAAGGAACTTAATAAAACAGTCACAAGAACATATTCTGCTCCAAGGACTTCGAGCAGTAAAAAGGCATCTGCAGCTAACACTGAGGCACTAGATACTGAGTCCACAAAATCAAAAGTAAGAGTGGCGAATTAGGTTCATGAGGAATTGGATGAATAAGCATATGAAGAGAGTACCCATGTGTTATGCTAGTAAAAAACTGTTCGTGAGAAGTAGAAGGAATTTTGTGTTGGTCCAAAAAGAAAGCTTCAGCATATTTTTTGACCACACGAGAAGGTGTTTGAAGAGAGTTTTAATACTGTAAATAATAAAAATAGATTTTTTTACAAAAGCATAATAAGGATTTACAAGAGAAAAATATGTTTTAAAGATTTTTTTGTTATCATCTAAAAGGCTAATCTCATAAAAATAATCGAGTTTAGTAGAAATAAACTTTCAAATGGAAAAGGAAGGGTAAAGATAAAAAAAAAAATAAGTCAAAAGAAAAGAAGAAGGAGAAAAAGATGTCAATAACTTTTTTGAATCATTAAAATAAATATTTTTGAATCAATTTATATATTAATTAAATTTTAATTTCTTAAATATTAAAAATACTTAGGTAAAAGGCATGCAAAGGCATGCAAATTTAAAAGGAGTACGTATACAAGATGGTTAATTTTTTTTTTCTATTTTGAAGTCAAAATAATTAAAAGCCATTGAGCAATCCAAATCCCATTATCATGATTGACTCCTTAATAATTATTTTTAATAGGGAAACATAGCAACAGCAACAGGATACAGATCTAAATAATTACAGCTCGCCAAATCTTACAATTGCACAGCAAATTATGTTCATTTCACCATAAGGTCACACAGCATCATTTGTAATCTCTCCCACACTCCATGACTCGTCGGCTGACTTCTCGAGCTCGGTATGCACCACCTTCGACACTGGAGCCTCCTTTGCATGAGCTAAATCATGTTGTTGAATCACCAGCACTGAAGAGACCACACCGTGCCCTGATGAGGCCAATATGTCTCCAATAGGTCCCAACTCTGCATGTTCAGCTTGGCAGTATGCTAATTCTGCAACCATAGTTGATGGGAACCTGCCTTTGCCAACAAAAATAAGGTCATAATCCCCACTCCTTCCTATTACTAACACTCCCTCAACAATGTTGCTTACAACATTCTCTGTGTACTCTACAGTCCCCTCCCACTTGCTCTTAAATTCAGTTGTGGCAATCTCGTCCAGTTCCTGCTAAGTTCATCAGAAAATTAACAAAAAATAGAAAGAAATTTAAACGATCTTAATAAGACACACACACAGGGTAGGTCTGGAAGTTGAGAGGACATGCCTTTTCCTTCTCTGGGTTCATGATAGCAGTGGAGAAGCTGTAACCTTGTTCAGTGGAGAAGCTGTAACGTTCGGATGGTGAAAGCTGTAGCACAACATGGTTTTTTTCTTGCCCTTCTTTTTGGACGAATCTGACAACGGTAACTTCAACCATTGGGTGTTCTGCCATCCTACCACCCAACTCCAAGGCTTCACGATCATCAGGTCCACCAAAAAACATGATGCAGACCCTTTGGGTTATATTGGTATTAGCCTCTGAAATTTGAGACCCATTTCCAAATCCACGATCCACTAGCACTGCCACTGAACAAGGTGCATTTTTTAGCACCCTTTGATTCACCCCTCTCCATCCATGGCCAACATTGTCCATGATCTGATCACCCTCTCCCCTCAATTGTTTATGAAATGGCAAAATGATCAAAGTTGCCTTCTTATTCTCTCCCACTTGGCAAATATCCTCATGCATGTTAGTCAAATTTGAGATTGATGTCATGGTGCGGACAGAAATTCGGCCCAGTTGGCTATTAGCCTGGAATGCCCCTGTGACTCGATCATTCCATTCACTAGACTGAGATTGATTAATAAATGGAAGTCCATTTTTACGGACCCTTTGGACCATGATGATTGATGATGATCGCTCAGTAAGCTCCACCAGATGCATGATATAGAGTTTGAGTTGGGATTTTTTAGTGCTCCTTATTGACTCAATGAGACTAACAAGTGGTGGTACATTTTCAGATCCATGAGCACAAGCAAGGATACGTAGCTCGTCTTTTGTGTCTTTTGTGGTGGTCAGGTCAACTAGCTTTCGGTGGGAGCTAGTGGAGGAGCCACCACGGGCGGGTCTGTAGATAGCCATGACGGTTGGGGTGGTGATGAAGGTGGTAAAGAGTGCCATGAGAACAAGGATTGCGAAGCTCTCATCATTAAGGACCTGTAGAAAAGAAAAATGACTGTATTAGAGATGAAATAACGCACCGGCGTGGGTTACCATATTCTTAGTTTTTTTTTAAAAAAGGTTAATTTCTTTTTAGTTTTCGTTATTTTGGTTTTATAATTCATGTAGTTAATTTAATGGGTTACCCTAAGTTAACTTGAACTGTTTTTTTTTTAATTTTTTTTAAATTAATATCTTTTCAATTTTGTAATTCGATAATGGATTAATTAAGAACTAAGTTTTGTATTTTTTTTATTTGTTTTTTATATGGTAATTTCATTCTCATAACTTGGATATAACATGTTTGGCATGTTTATCTAGATTTACACGATTTGCATTTTAATTCCTTCTTCTTAAATTAAGTATATTTTAAATATATCATGGTTTCATTACTCAATCCATAAACTTCGTTGATTAATCTAACTTATCTAGATTAATTTAATATATTATTATGATAATATTTTAAAAAAAAAATTGTTCAGTGGGAAACAAAGAATAACACTCCCTTTTTTTTTAATTTTTTTGAGAGCAAGTGGTGCCTGATAATTCTATCGCCTTTTAGGAGTGCGATCAGTGGAAAACAAAGAATAACACTCCCTTTTTTTTAATTTTTTTGAGAGCAAGTGGTGCCCGATAATTCTATCGCCTTTTAGGAGTGCAACTTTTTGTACCTTACTTTTCCTGAAGTGGCTGAAATAGTATAGTTCCGGATTCGATCTCGTTTCAGTTTCCTGAGGCGGCGAATCTTTCACTTAACTAAACAAAACAGAAGATTGTTTCTGTATCTAATGGGTTTACTTGTTCTAATTTCTAAGCACTAAAATAACTTTCCGAGAAAACTTGAAACTACTGGAAAGTGGAAATTAGTCAATTAACTCACCCTTTTCTCCTTGCCAATGTCAAGGACGATGAGTTCCACCAATCCTTTGGTGTTCATCAGCACACCAAGCGTCAAAGACTCTCTTGCTGGAATCATAAACATCATCGCCACTAAAAAGGTGCCAATAATCTTCCCTGCACAAGCTGTAGTTATAACCAGCACCAAAAGCCCCCAGGACCTTCCATTACGAATTGTAGCCACATCAGTCTTCAAACCACTAGAAGCGAAGTAAAGTGGGAGAAGCAAACCCGAAACAAAATCCTCAATCCTCTCTATCAGTCTCTCTGCAAACACACCTCCTTTAGGGATAGTGAGTCCAAAAACAAAGGCACCAAAAATAGAATGAATTCCTATAAGATCAGTAATGAATCCTGACACCAGAACCCCGGTCAATGTGAAGCATATATAAGCTTCATCTACCATATTATTTTTCGAGGAGCATCTGCGGGCAATCCATTTCATAGCAGGTCGGATGACAGTTAACATGATTGCAACAAAGGCACCACCTGAAATAAGAACCCATATTGATATCAAGGGACTTTTGTGCTCACCATCTGCCCCATTGCCAGCTAAAGCAACTGCCAAGGCTAGCAAGATCCAAGCCGTGACATCATTAAATGCTGCAGCAGCCATTGCAGTCTCCCCTACTTGAGTTGTTAGTAGCTTGAGCTCTGCAAGAATGCGGGATAAAACAGGAAATGCTGTGATTGAAAGTGCTACCCCTATGAACACCAAGAACCGAGTATAACCAACTCGGTCTTCTCCTTCAATTGTTTTTCTAAGCACAAATGCTACAGCTACGCCAAAGACAAATGGAAGTGATATTCCTGCTACTGCTATGCCAAAAGCACGCTTACCGCTCCTTCGAATTGAGGATAAATCAAGCTCTAGACCTACCAGGAAAAGAAAGAAAAGAAGACCAACACTTGCTACAGATTCGAGTATCGGTGTGCTCCATTTCGGGAAAATCCAATTCAAGTACTCTTTGTTTCGTCCGATAGCTGATGGTCCAAGCAGAATCCCACCCTGAAAATATAAATTTGAACATCATCAATGCATGATCAATAACATAAAATCACAGATGTATGATTCTAAAGAATTTAGTAGCTCACAGCTATTTCAGCAATGACTTTGGGTTGGCGGAGGGGCTTGAGAAGGAAGGCAAGAAGACGGCTAACCACTAGGATTAAGGTAGTCTGAACTATTAGTAATGGGAAGGCATGGTCCAGGGGATTATCACCTTGCCAGGCTCCATTTGATGATGTTCTGATGGAAGTTATATTGATTACTGGCATGGTTGTCGATGGACTGATATATATTCTACTAATTTATAACTTTATGCTAAACTATTTAATTTATAATTATCATCAAGAAGAAGTTGAGTTGAGTGTAATTGTGGAGAAAAGAAGAGAGTGATGAGTGGTATAGAGAAGTTGTTGCAATTTATAGAGTGAGAAGTACCCTTTCTCAAGGAGCAAATTCTACACAACTTTCGGGAATATTTTAAAGAAATTGCCTTTGCTATCACCAATGATTAAAGAGATTCGTCATTGCATATTCGATATTTCGCGAAACAATTACTTTGTTGTTTTTTTCCTTTTGATTAGGGTTAACTAGATTGATGCCCGTACTATATTGTAGGCTAGCCTAATTTTTTTTTAAGTAAAAAAATAATAAGATAATGCAAGCATTTCTAAAAAAACAAAAAAATAAAAAATAAAAATTGAGATTTGAATCTTTAATTAACTCAACTGGATTTAATGAATTCGGTCAATTTAATAATACAAAGAGTAAAAAAATTCAACAATAATAAATAAATTAACTAAAAAAATGACAATAATGCACTTTTTTGCTAAAACAAAGTTATCCTCACGAAAACAAATTAATTAAAACTATAAAATTTAATCATCAAACAATTTAATATTAAAAAACAAGGCATTTAAAATTATTTTGAAAATAAAAAACTCTAATAAAAATAATATAGCAGAATTTAAAATCAAATAAATATGAAAAACAAAATAGAAAAATATTTTGTAAACTTGCTCAAACCAAGCCTAAGAATTTGCTTCGTTTCATTCTTTTCACCAATAAAATCATAAGTATCGATGTTTTCATCTCACCTTCTCTTAGCCACCAGCTCTTAATTTTACAACACTGTATATTATCTACCACACTTTTCGGCTAAAATGTTACTATGAATTGGAGAGACTATTTTGATAATGATCGTAGAAAAGTTTCTATAGTTGAATTGATATTTGTCTTGATTGACAGCTAGAAAAAGAAGAAAGCAGGTATAAAAAGCAATAGAATTTTGCTTAAAAGTATCTCAACAACTAGAATCAGAATTCGTATTTTATTATTGATTATTTTTCTCTAATATGAAGTTTATAACTTTTTGAATAGAACAATAACAAACAGAAAAATCAGAATTCTAATAACATGAAATTTGAAATTAAACTACAAATAATAAAATAATAAAATTGACTCAAACAATATCTTCAAAATCTAATTTGATTGTCTTCTCAACCAATAATAACTACAGTTAATCAATCCTTTTATTAGATATTGTTTCTAACAATCGAATAGAAAGTTGTGGGCTTTCTCTTTCGAATTAGTTGTTTGATTTTTTTTCTTAATTTAGTTCTATCCCTATCCTACGGATCCATGGAAAAATGTTTGGCCTGAATATTTCTAGGACCAAAATAAAACAATTTGAAACATCAAGAACTCAATTGTGTTTAGCCAAAGATACAAGGAGCGGTACGATTAGTTGTTATTACAATGGAATAATACCAAATTTCTTTTGATGGATTCCAGTGTGATTTGATTACGGGAACAACAATAAAATTTTGGGTTTGATATGATGGATTTGATTCGGCGTTTGACTATGAAGCAAGGGCTTATTTGAATAGTTCGATCACTAGACCAGCAAGAGTTTTGGCTTCGTATGGAATATCGTCCACTTATAAAGCAATCCGATTCAGCGTAGATTGATCTTGTCTCCATCGAGAAGCATTTTCTCTCTTTTATTTATTTGCCCCCCTCGAGAATCAAGTGGCTTAGTGTTTTGAAAACTTTTTAAGAAGTGTTTTTCAATTAAAAAAAATCAAGAAGGGGGAATCGATCCTGTTTTCGTGCATTTACAAATTAATCTCGCGGACATTTTTGACATGTAAAAAACATAAAGAAAAAAAAAGTTCAATTTCCCCTCACACAAGCTATCGAAGCACAATAAAAAAGGTGAGCCACCTGACGGGATATTCTGATCTTCAACTTAATTAAATCTAATTATAGTATGGCGTTGATTTTGATTTGTCAATTGCAAATATATGTCATGACTTGCCTGGTGGATAGCTTAGCAAAGATTATTCTACAACATTATTTTACACCATAATTTTATGCCACTGAAGCAAGGATATTAACCATAACCCAGGAAATAGGGCAAACAAGTGAAAATAGTTCTAACTCATTTAGACAGGGGCCGCAGCTCGTGCATGCCCCGTAGGTAAAGGTAGAGAGCTACCTGGATTCTTAGGATTAAGAGTGAGAGACTCATGGAGAAGTAAGACGTGGTTTCTAGGGTGGAACAAAGGGTAGACGTAACTATTACATGAGTAGACTCTTGAAAGAGTAGTGAGCTTGTGATCATATTAAGATACTCAAATAATGACTGTCACACTTGGAAATAGATATTTCCGTTTGAGGGGGTGTTGTAATCCGTGGTATGAGGCTTGATAAATCATTCCGTATCGAGCACGGTTGATAAGCTCGAAGGGGAATGTTGTGTCCTAGAGACAAGCATTAACACTCTTCAGATGTGAAGTGGCAGACCATCTGGTTGAAGTGATCCTTTGGTGTGAGCAAGGGTATGTTTTGGTGACTCTGGTGATTGAAAGGTGTGGCAAGTACTTGTAAACTTGGCCAAAGACGCTCTTAGAATGGTAAACTTGGAAGATCTGCGAGTTGCAAACTTGTGCTGAAGAAACAAACGGAAAGTTGCCCCACATGAATGACAAAGGGGGTGATTGTTGGGTTTGTTGCCATTAATGTGCAACAAATGGACGACATCAACCATTGACTTTGGCAGCCACCATTGTTGAAGAAGAGCTGCAGTTGGCAGTCACCATTGTTGAAGAAGAGTAGGAGCTGGTGGCACCATTGTTGCCTATAAAAAGATTGTCGCACGTGTGCGGCGTCGCGACGATCTTCCACCACTCTCATAGGAAAAATGGAATCATGTCTGGCAAATATGAAGAGACAAGAAATTCTTGTCTTTTATCAATAAAATATGGACTGGGAGTCGCCACCTAATATTATGGTCACTAAAAACCTTAACCGGTCTTCAGAGATCAGGTACGGAGACTAGTTGCTTAAAGGGAAGGTATTAGCACCCCAACTACACCCTACCTAAGGTAGGCTACATTGTTTTGTTGTCTGAAAAAAAATCTAAAGTTTTGTTGCATTTCTAATTGTTGGTTCGGTCTGATTAAAATTTAAGAAAAGTCTTCCTCTGTAAGAAGGTTTTTATCTTAATAAGGTAAAACCTAATTGTTCTATGTTGTCAAAAAAAAAACCTTTTTAATATCGGGCATACGTTTTACGTATAAATCCGTAATCCCTGATACTAGAACAAAACAAAATAAAATTTTTGTTATTTTTGAAATTTTGGCCAATGTTCTCTTGACTTTAATAAACGGGTTATTAAAGTCAAAATGCATGCTAAAATATTGTTTTCTGTTGTATGAAAAACATCATATGATTTTTTAGCTTTGAGACACTTGGCCGTATGCACAAAAACATTTTTTTTCTTTTTTCAATTTTTTTTGTATTTTTGGATGTTTTGACGACAACTGGGTATTTTAATACCAGATTTGTATTTTATGCTATATTTTTTTGGAATGGGCCAGCACGGCCCAGCATAAAAAATGATGTTCCAGCACTGGCCCAGCATACAACAAAATGGGCCAGTACCGGCCCGACGTGAAAATGGGCCACCACCACCCCGACATGAAATGAAACGGACCGACACCGGCCCAAAACCAAAATAAAAGTGGCTGGCTCCAGCCCAAAACAAATGGAACGGGCCAGAACCGGCCCAACATGCAAAATGGGCCAAGGTTGGCCCATTAAAACGATAATTGGCCGGTTAATGTGCACAGCATAGTAACCAGCCAATTATTCATTAGCTGCAGAATGTGAATTACGTTCTGCATGCCAATGAAAGGAAAAGAGAAGACGGAGCAGAGAAGGAAGGAAGCTTACCCGTCGAGAGGAGGCGCGGCTGTTGTCGTCGGCGGTGGAGACGGTGGCCGGCGGTTTTGCTCTTTTTTTTCCTTCTCTCTCTCTCCTCTATTTTTCGTTATTTTATCTGCTTCTTCTTCTTCTTTTCTTTTTTTTGGGTCTTCTCCCTCTCCTCTGCTCTTGCTCTCTTCTCTTCTCTTCTCTCTCTCTTTTTTTCTCCTTTTTTTTTCATCTTCTTCTCGGTCTCTCTTTTTTTTAGTCCCTTCCCCCTATTTTTATAGGCAAAAACAGGGGAGGGAAACGTGGCTGGGGCGGCCACTGTGCTGCCGCCGCTCCACCGCCTCTTCAACACGTGGAAAGGGTGGCAAGTCGGCGTCTTTTTGAAGGTCATCGAGGGGAGGGAAGTCGGTGAGAAACAAAGGAGAAAAACAACATTTTCTTCCCTGTTCTCTGCGTGTACTGGGGAAGAAGATGATGGTGCCGTTCAAAACAGCACCGTTTTGAGTTTTTTTTTAAACAGTGCATGAAACGGCGTCGTTTTGGTCAAAACACGCCGTTTCATTTAAATGCAAAGGCGGCAAAAACGTGTCCATTTTCATATTGGTTCTCAATTTGTAATGTTTTCAATCAAGTCCTAAATTGCAATTTTGATTTAAAATTAATGCAATTTCATCCCTGCCAAAATCCAACAGCAGCCCTATAGTTGGCCGCCTTTTTCACTTTGGTCCTTGGTTTTGATATGATGCAATTTGACCCTCAATTGAGCAATAAACTTCTAATTTCTTCAATTGGGACCCTGACCGGCTTTAATTCCAGCCCTTCTACTTACGCGCCTTTTTCATTTTGGTCCTTGGTTTCGGATTTCTTTAATTAAGTCCCTAATTGGCCATTAAACTTCAATATTTATGCAATTAAGCCCCTGATTTGACCAAATTAACTTTCAAAAATTATAATTTGACCCCAAAACTTTAATTTCTTCCAATTGAAGCCCAAATTGACTCCAAATCAATTTTTTTTGCAATCAAACTCTCCATAAATTCAATTAAACCTTTAATAAAATTTAATTGAGTCCATAAACATCTAATTTTGGACTTTTGTTCCTCAAATTGAATTTTCTTTGTCAACAGGGCTCTCACTAGTCAATAAAATATTGTCAAATTTTAATCTTTGTATTTTTTAACCTCCTCAACCAATTTTTGATTTTTTTTTTAGCATTCTGGGATCCTTTTTTCACTGTTATTATTTTTTGATAACATTTTCTAGATTTTTTTTATTTTATTATTTTTCATGCGGGGGCCAAAAAATGGGTTATGACAGTTGCCCCCTCTTTTACAGTGCTTACGGAGCAAAGATTTTGCGTAGTAAGTATTGTAAAGATAAACAAAATTGGTCTTCTGAAACTGGTCTTCTCAAAATTTGGTTGACCTGAAACATCAATCGGATTGGGCTAAACTGAGATTCCTTTCGCCAATCCCCTTTAACCAAAAACAAAAACCATGTGAATGTTTAGGATAGACTGAGATTTCTTTTGCCAATCCCCTCTAACCAGAACCAAAACCTATATGGTTAGGCTAAACTGAGATTTCTTTTGTCAATCCCCTTTTACCAGAACTAAAATTTTATGTGGTTATGATAGACTAAGATTCCTTTCCCCAATCCCCTTTAACCAGAACCAAATCCTGTGTGGTTGGGCTAAACTAAGATTCCTTTCGCCGATCCCCTTTAACCATAACAAAAAATCATGTAAATGGTTAGGATAGACTGAGATTTCTTTTGTCAATCCCCTCTAACCAGAACCAAAAAATCATGTGGTTAGGATAGACTGAGATTCCTTTCACCAATCCCCTCTAACCAGAACCAAAAATCATGTGGTTAGGATAGACTGGGATTCCTTTCGTCAATCCCCTCTAACCATAACCAAATCCTATGTGGTTGGGCTAAACTGAGATTCTTTTCGCCAATCCCCTTTAACCAGAACCAAAAATCTTGTGTGGTGAGGATAACCTAAGATTTCTTTTGCCAATCCCCTCTAACCAGAACCAAAATCCTATGTGAAAACACACTTACCCTGGTCTATTTTCATGGGTGAACTGCCCAAGTAGAAAAAGGAAGAGTAGTCTTGTTGTAATGGGTGACCTACCCAAGTGAAGGAATGGTCTAATTGTAATGGGTGACCTACCCAGATAAAAAAACATGGAGAATTGTCGATTTGTAATGGGTGACCTACCCAAAATGGAAAAAGAAAAGAATGGTCATGTTGTAATGGGTGACCTACCCAAGTGGAGGAATGGTCGTATTGTAATGGGTGACCTACCCAGATAAAAACATGGAGAATGGTCGAGTTGTAACAGGTGACCTACCCAAAATAGAAAAGGGAAAGAATGGTCGTGTTATAATGGGTGACCTGCCCAAGTGGAGGAATGGTCTCACTGTAATGGGTGACCTATCCAAATTAAAAAACATGGAAAATGGTCAAGTTGTAATGGGTGACCTACCCAAAAATTGGATGGTGAGGGCACAAATGCGCACTCAAAAGGAGGTAGGGTTAGAAAACGCACTACCTAAGTGGTGAGGACTCAAAGGCACACTTAAAATGAGGTAGGGTTAGAAAACGCACTGCCTAAAAGTTTTGATGATGGATTAACAATTTGCTGAAAATGTTGAAAACAATGCATTATGATTGATATGCATGTCTACTTACCTGAGAAATATAGGCCCCCATTTCTTCATGGTGTCTTTCTTTTTCTCAAAAATTGGAGTGTTAGCAATAACCTTCGATGGCCTTTTCATCCTTGCTTACTTGAGTCATATGTTGTAATCTTGACCTCTGAGAAGGGTTTGATGTCGTCACATTTCTTTGTCTTCCAACCTTTATCTTAAAGGTTGTCCATTTTACCCAACATTTTCCTTAGAAAATGAATCATGGAGCCAGCCCTACCAGGTGTTTGCCCCCCCAGCTTAATCATGCCCCCCAAGTGTTCACATTGGGTTTTCTTTAGGAATGAGGCTATGTGAAAGAAAGTTTGGGTTATTTACAGGGAAATGTTTCCATACAGATTTTTGGAACTTCCAAATTATTCCAATCATAAAAATCATTTTGACATTGGTGCAAAATAAACTTGTTCTAGAAAATTCAAGCGATTCCTATTGACAGGTTTCTTGAAATGATGAAAGCTTTTGCTTTTGGTTTAAAGATGAAGGGACATCTGGTTGGTCATAAACGGTTTGAATTTCAATTTGAGGGTTATTGAGAACCAAATCGGTTCAAATCATTTATTTTATTTGCATAAATAATGATTTGACCCGCACGAGAAAGCACTGCCTACCAATCCAGATTGCTTGCCTTTGATCATAAAGGGCTTGATTAGGTACGTAATGTAGGCTTAGGCTATTGATTACGAAGAAATGATATTTTGCAGGCTCAAAAGGTGTTTGAGGGATTTCAAGACTAAGGATCACTTGTGTTTATCCCTGACCTTTTCTTTTGACTTTCTTGCCAAAATGGATTTCATGCCCCCCAGTGTTGGGTTTGGGCTCTTTCTCTTTGTTTTTTCTTCATTTTTTTTTTGGTTGAGCATAATCACCTTAGTTGTTTTTATGAGAAGCTCAAATCTTTTGGATCCTTTGGATCTTCTTTTCACAGCATCTATCTTCACTGCTTCATTAGGATGATAATGAAGGACTAAAACTTACATGATCAATTCCAGCACCCATCTTCACTGCTTTGTCTGGATGATTAAAAAAACCTATCTTATTTGCCCCCCAGTGTAGGGTGTGATCCTAGTCAAGGTTATTTTCAAAAAAACACTACTAGGCTCAAAATGGGACTGCAAAGGATATATTTCAGCCTCGTGAAAGGATTATCAAAGATGGCCTTTCTTCATCTCAAACTCAATGCATTGAGGATCGATAGGTCTTGCTTTCATACACGTATGCCAAGTGATTTATTCAGTCAAATAAAACTTAGCTTTTGAGTCACCTTATGGGGTTTTATTTTTTTTTTTTTTTGGATTATTTCAGACTTGTTTCCAGCTAATTTCATCATTCCGGATGCAATGGTATAGTCTGATCATTGAGATTTGAGACTAAAAGTGGTGATGGTGAATTATTAAGAGAGATTGCCCGATCTGAAGGCATCGGAAGGTCATCATAGTAGTCGATGGAGATGAAGAAGAAGAAGTCACACATGTTTGCCCAATTATGTGTGTTGAACTGTTAAGTGGGGAGATTTGAATTGCTTTGAAGGAAAGCAAATTTGTGACACTCTGAACACCCGATCATGTGGACGATTTGAGGTGGAGAGTGAAAATTAATGAAGACCAATCTTGACGAATCTAAGAACTGGTAGTCTCACCAGATGTTAAGAAATCAGGTATAAAACCAAGATATTCCAGATCACTTGTAAAGGAAAGCCGGGACAAAGCTAGCAAATGGTTGTATATACGAAAAGACAGTACGATGGATAGATATGGCCTAAGAAGTTTTATCTAGGAGATTGGGTTTTAAGCGGGACCGGTGTGACCCCTACAATCTTTCCTGGGAACTTGCTTAGTGGAAGGATTATCCATAGGATACTATTTTCATATATATAGCAGTTTGTAATGAAACGGTTAAAAACTAGCAGGATAATGGCACAAAGGAACAGTTGGATTCCGTATGTTCAAGGATATGATGGAGTGGTGATTTCTCCAAAGAAGTTAGATTCGGTGACTAAGATTTCTCGAGGGGAGAATTAATGAAGACCTTGATAATTGAAGAGAAATACAGCAAATGGGATAAAGATTGGCACCCTATTTTGACTTGGACAGGTGTTGTGACAGGATGAGCTACTGTTAAACATAAGCAAGGAATAGGAAAAATCTGGAGAACAGAAATTGCACGAGTGCACACGAAGATTATGCAGGAGTACCCGTAAGATCTAATAAGGTGCTATAATGAAACAACAGGTGCAAGAAAAAGAAGTGTTCCCAGATAAAGCTCAGAGCATAGACTATATAGAGGTTATACAACAGGAAGTCTCTTGTGCTCTTAATGAAGACAACATGCGAAGACCTTTCCTGTGCATGCAAGGATAGAAAGAGAGCTGTTATAGAGGCACCTAATTGAGGGGGTGCAAATACTTGTGATAAAAGGCGACCGCCTATGATGAAAGGCAAAGACATTAAAGAGAGTTGGTGTAGGTTGAGCTGTCAAGCAGAAAGGCATAGAAGCTCTAAACATAGAAATTGAGATGAAGGATTGTGAGGAGCATACCACAACTTTCTTTTTCTATGTAATCAGTGGCAGTAATCTCTCTCATAGTCCATATGGTGGTAAAGAACTTTTGGAGCCACTTTGAAGCATCTCAGCTGAAGGAGGATGCAACCGCCCCATAATAATGGGCGAAGACACCTTAGAGAGAAGGTGTGAGGGCCATGATATGAGCCTAAGTTCAAACCGCCTCATGACAACGGGCGAAGACACCTTAGAGAGAAGGTGTGAGGGCCATGATATGAGCCCAAGTTCAGACCGCCTCATGACAATGGGAGAAGACACCTTAGAGAGAAGGTGTAATGGCCATGATATGAGCCAAGTTCAGACCGCCTCATGACAACGGGCGAAGACACCTTAGAAAAGGAGTGAGGGCCATGATAGGAGCTCAAGTTCAGAACGACCAGAGCCAATGTGATGGCTAGATTAAAAAAAGATTTTCTAGTTACAAAATACCTTCTCCTTGATTTTTCGATGACCATTTAGTCGTTAGTTTCTATGAATATAGATGATGGGTCGAAGATGTTTTTCTTAATTAAAAAAAACAGGTATTCCACCCTCTAAGACTAAAAAAAGCTTAGCATACAAGACAAGCTTTTTTGATTCAATTACAAGCCCACCCACCTAGCTTGTTTTTTTTTTTAGTTTTTTTTCATGCACTTTCACTCTTATTTAGCTTTAAAAAAGACCACTTTTTATTATTTGAATGCCTATTTTGTTATTTAGTTTAAAAAAAGATCATTTTTTATTATTTATCTTCAAAAATTGGATCTTTTTTTTTTTGTTTTTCTAATCTCAAGCATCCATCATATTTATTATTTAAAAAAATATTGTTTGATGTAAAAAGAAAACAACACACTATGTTATCATATAATTGAATAAAAAATAATTTCATAAATAAAAAGTTATTAAATCCATTGAGTTACATAACCTGAATTGTGATTTTGATTAGATTATCTCAGGTTCGCTCTAATCTTTTGTTAAGTTTTTTTTTTAATTTTTTTTTTTAATTTCATCTATCAATAGTAATTTAATTAAAAATTAAATTTTATAATTTGTTTTGGTTTTTTTTATAGATTTATTATAATTTTATAACTCGGGTCACAAATTAAATAATTAACTTAAATCGATGTAGTTTATTATCCTCTTGGTATTTTAAAAAAAAAGTATTATCTAATATGTAATTTTCACATACATCAAGTTTTTAATTTATGATCAGAATTTTTTTTCTCCCGACAAATACATTAATTAGCAATGCTGAACTTTCTTTTAGTACTAAATATATATAGCGTGTACCAATGATATTGTAATCATAAGATATAGTCATAGACAACGCAGAAATCATTAAAGACG
>Ga0325410_1004743_pt1 | contig 15140 bp, 15 predicted proteins | sample PopdelMetagenome_16_FD_206182 | JGI IMG/M metagenome (GOLD analysis project Ga0325410, IMG submission 206182) | Populus deltoides microbial communities from Bellville, Georgia, United States - Xylem-PdIQD-R3 | ecosystem: Host-associated > Plants > Phyllosphere > Stem > Wood/Secondary xylem...
CCCATACATCAGAATGAATCAAATCAAATGGTGAAGATGAAACAGAAATACTTCGATTAAAAGGTAAAGCAGAAAATTTTGCCAGTTTACATCCACTACAATCAGAAATATCACAAGTTTTCAAATTGCCTAAAGCTCCTGTGGATGCCAAAAATGTCAAACGAGATGATGAAACATGACCTAGACGGGAATGCCATAAATAAAAACTAGAAGATGAAAGACTCAAACGAAAGAAAGACAAATCAGTAGTAGTAGTAGCAGCGGCAGCAGCAACAACTGGCACTTTTAACTCATCCAAAATATATAGTCCATTCTCCCTACGGCCTGTCCCAATCAGCTTCTGAGACTGCAGATCTTGTACACAACAAAAAGAACCAGAAAACATGACTAAATAATCACCAGAATCACATATTTGACCAACAGACGCAAGATTCAATTTGAGTTTTTGAATAAGATAAACATTAGGGAGAGACAAGTGAGGTGTGACAACAGAACCAACACCTGCTAAGGGCATAGGAGTGCCATCAGCAGTCATAACAGGAATGGAGGACAAAGGGGACAATGAGGTAAAAGACGAGGAATCTGGAGACATATGATGGGAAGCACCAGAATCCAAGACCCATTTAGAGTGTGACATACCTGAGGAACTATGAGACAACTGACCTATGGAAGAAGCGGACATTGCTTGTGGCTGCAAGGAGAGAAACTTCTGAAATTGCTCAGCCAAAGTATTAGGATCGGTAATAGAGCCTGAGGAAGCTACTGCTGCAATATTGTGGTGTGATGGTTTATAACCCTGAGGTGGTCGATGAGCATTAGATTGTGACTGACTGCCAGACTTCCAAGCTTGATTCTGCTGTCTCAACTTAGGACACTGAGCCTTCCAATGACCTTTCTGCTTACAGAAACTGCACTCATCAAAGTCAACCCTTGTGTAAGGCTTGTTCTGACGATTAGAGAATGACTTAGAAGGTACTACTAGTATAGAAGGATTTGAAGCAGAAAGAATTCCCTTTTCAGAATAAGACTGAAGACGTATTTCTTCAGTCAATAACTCACTGACAACAGAGTCAACAGAAGGCAGTGGAGTACGATGCAGAATTGAACCTCTAAGTCCTTCAAAGTCATTGCGAAGTGCTGTTAAAAACTGTACCAATCATTGCTGCTCTCTACGCTCAATATAGGCACCACATGCCTTTAATTCTGCTGATTCTGTAAGAGCCAATTGATCCTGAAGATCTGTCATAGCAGAATAAAACTCTTGAATACTCATATTCTTATGATGAAGAGCCCGTATGTCATTCTTTAATTGATACTGTTTTGCAAAATTTGATTGCATGAATAACCTTTGCAGATGATCCCAAACCTCTTTTGTTGTCTCATACTTCGCCAACTGCGTACCTATTGAATGCTCAATAGAATTGTTAATCCAAGTAATGATCTTTGCATTATTTGCTTCCCATGTATCTATCAAAACAGCATCCCCCTCCTCAATATTCTTAGGTATTATATAAGTTCCACTAACATACCCCCACATCTTCTTACCCTTAAGAAAATTTCGCATTACATAGCTCCAATACGAATAGTTCTTCCCATCCAACCTCACGCTCACAGACTGAAGCGAATCATCTCTTTCAGTAGCCATAATTAACAATCACAGAGAACCAGAATGCAAAAGCAGCGGAAAACAAAATACCAAATTGCAGAAACTGAATAGAGATTGCAGAAACTAAACAAATATCTTCTCAAAATTATACGATTACTCCAAAACACAAAATCAATTTCCAGAAACTGAACACAAATACCAAATTGCAAAAGCTAAAGGGTAGACAAAATACCAAAATAATTGCAGAAACTGACGAAATACCAAATTTTGCAAAGGTTGGATCCGCGAACTTGTACTTGGGATTAAGCCTCGTTTCATAAAACCAGCTCTGATACCATGTTAAATTAATTGAGATCAAATAGAGAAAGGAGGCTATCATTTTGAATAATCTATATATTATGAATGCTTGTCTTAACCTAAATACAAATAAAGTATATATAGGTCAAACTAAAAGTATTATTCTACCCTTAATAAATAAGACTAAATAAATATTATTTAACAAAGAAAACATAAAATGCCACAATTGAATGGACTTGGATACACTCTCCATTTGCAGTATTATATATTTATTCAATCCCCAGCTTCTGTTTGATGATCTGCAAAACGACTTCATAAACCTCCTTTTGGTCACTTAAAGACTTGGAGACGCTCTCCTTTTGCAAGCATCTCTCACCCCACTCCACGAGCTTAGGGAACTCGTCAACCATGCTCCAGTTTCCTAGGGTCTCAAATGTGTAAAAGAAGCTGTGGAATGAAATAAGTGCCAAGTCTATATAGCCAAAGCTCTCATCACCAAAATATAGCTTGTCTCCGAGTTCTTCTTCCAAGATTTTAAAGCACTGAATCAAGTCCTTCTTCGATGATTCCTTGAGCTCACCTTCAGATGCCCATAGATTCCTTCCAGTAGGATACATCTGGACGAAACCAGTTTGCATGCCATTACTTCATTAATGTTTCCTTTCAAAAAGTAAACACAGTAAGACAGAGAAAACAAATTTTGATCGGTACTAATAACTTACCTTCTTGTCGATGTAGTCAGCCCAAAACCTGGCATGTGCACGTCGATAAGGATCAGAAGGCAACAATGAAGGTTTATGGCTCCAAGCGTCATCAATATATTGAACTATGACCATTGACTCACAGATGGGTCTCCCATTATGGATTAAGACAGGGATTTTCTGATGAACTGGGTTCATCTTGAGAAGAGTTGAGCTCTTGTTGCTCAAGTCCTCTACCTTAGATTTATATTCTATTCCCTTCTCTTCCAAGGCTATCCTCACCCTTGCTGCAAAAGGACTACCCTTCACATCCAGTAGAACCACTTCATTAGCCATTTGTTGCTCAAAGAGAATCAAGATTTTTCTCAGTAATTTGTTTCCTTTTTCAATTTGCAATGTGGAACTGAGGCGAAAACAAGAGTTTATAGCAGAACACGAGACCTTTGTGGAGTTTTCAGTTTCCCTTGAACTTCTAGGTGCTTCGCTTTTGATGTCATTGCTTGCATCAGAATGGTCAACATTATTGTTGACAGGTTGGGATTTTCCTGGGAAACCTCCTCGCAACATTTTGTCCACATATTCTTCTTGTAAAATTATTGCAGTGAAATAGACTAAGTCATCACAAGAGAAGGATCCAGAATCTCAAAATCTTGGAGAACAATGCAAAGATTTCAACAAATAAGAAATCAAAACGTTACCATGGCAAAGTAGCGGTGGAATAACTAAAAGCCAGTTTTGCTCCCCGTTTTTCTAGATTTTTTATTTATTTTTTCTTCAAAAGAAAGTAATTAAAATATGAAAGAAGTGTTTGATAAGAATTTTGAAATTAGCTGTTTAAATTTTGAGAATAACAGAATAATTTTTATAAAAACAGATTAAATGTACATTAGATTTCACTTCAAAAACTACGAGTAATGTTTTTTTATATATAAATAAAATGCCTCTAAAATATTTTAAAATTAGCTAACCTCAATCATATTTATTTCATATATAGTAATTAAATAATATTTAGTTACATAGTTAATAATCTTAAATATTATAAAATTTAATAATTATAATTATTCTAAAATTAACTAATCTTAAGTATTTTATTTATATGGGTTTTAAATTTATATGGATCTTAATTAAATTATATAGTAGTTCTATTTATTAAAAAAAAAAAACAGATGGGTAAAGCCAAAACAAGGAAAGAAAGACTGGCTATCAAAATAGATTGGTCAGCAAAGATTTGTTTTCCTTATTAATCGTGGAATTTCATATAGAGAAAGGACATAAAGTCAGAATTAAGGACGGAAAGTCGACACTCAAGGGTTCTTTATTTGCGTCGGCAACCTTTAATTACACATAAGTCAACAGCGCGCCCATATATATATATATATATATATATATATATATATATATATGTATGTATGTATGTATGTATGTATGTATGTGTATGTATGTATGTATGTGTATGTGTATGATGGAAATTTTTGGCATTCTTTTTAGGAATTTGGCAGCTTATTAGTTTATTTAGACTTGGATTATTTATTTTACAAACTTTGGGTTTTTTTTTTGGGTTTTATATTTAGCCTATTTTTCCATTATGGTTTATTTGTTTTATAAACTATATAATGGCGCAATTGAATCTCAATAAATAAATAAAGCTCACGCACCAGATAAAGCTTAAGATAATAACACAACTAAATCTTATCAAATGAATAAAGCTCAAATTCAAAACAAACGAGAAGAAGAAGATCACATTCAATGAAGCAAAATCAGGAAATAACAAACTCTAAATAAATTCAAATATTTTTAAATGTATCTTGTAATAGAGTTGTTCTCATCCAAAAACATCTATAAATAAAACAACATGTAATCTTTCAAAATACTAAGGAAAACATTTCACTACTCACCTCTCCTTTAGTCTTTTTATGGTATCAGAGCTTACAAAAACAAACGTCTCTCATGGCCTCCTACAATTCTTCTTCTTCTTCTGGTGCTGTCAGTTCTATTCTCCCCACTCAACTCCACCATTTCATCACAATCAAACTCACCCAAGATAACTATCTCCTCTAGCGAGCCCAACTAATCCCATACCTTCGCGGTCAAAATCTTTTTGGTTACCTAGATGGCTTTGTCCCCTGCCCACTTATCACAATTCCCTCATCGTCTACTCTTATTCCTAATCCTGAATACATTCACTGGTCCCAACAAGATCAAATCATTCTCAGTGCCCTCCTCTCTTCCCTCACTGAATCCCTTCTCACACAAGTTGTGGGTCTCACATCTTCATGAGATGTCTGGCTCGCATTAGAGAAAACATTCTCCTCTACCTCATTTGCTCGTATTCTCAACATGCGTTTCCAACTCTCCACCCTTAAAAAGGCTTCCCTCACAATCACTGATTACTTCACAACAGTTAAACAACTATCAGATACTCTCTTTGCCATTAGTCATCCTCTTGGCTCCTCAGAAATCACCTTATATCTTCTTGCTGGTCTCCCCCCTTCTATGACTCTCTTGTCACCTCTATTACCACCAGACTTGAACCTATCTCACTTGATGACTTATATGGTTGCCTCCTCACTCATGAAAATTACCTCAACCAATAAAACACCTCCAGTGAATTCAGCCTACTTACAGCTAACATTGTCACCTCCTATCCCACTCGGGGTCACCATAGTCCGCCTTTATATAGAGGTGGCTCTCACTATGGCAATCGTCTAGAGGTAGGGGGCGTGGAACTCAAAATTCCATCCCTCAACACCAATCACACTCCAACAGAACTCAATGTCAGATCTGCTCTAAAATAGGCTATGCAACAGTAAATTGTTGGTATCGTTTTAACCAGCAACATTACTCTCCTTCTCCATCCACTTCTCAAGCAAACATAATCCATTCTCCTGCACCCCTCTATGATCAAAACTGGTACCCTGACACTAGTGCCACAAATCACATTAACTCCAATCTCAGCAACCTTTCACTCAACGCCGACCCCTACACTGGCCCTGAACAAATTCGGGTTGGCAATGGACAAGGTTTGAGCATTCTTCACACTAGTTATTCTCTTCTTTATTCTACTTCCAAATATGTCTTTCTTAACAACATTATACATGCTCCTGAAATCAAAAAGAACTTATTATCAGTTCATCAATTCATAAATGATAATAATGTGTACTTTGAATTTCACCTTTTCTTTTTGTGTGTCAAGGATCCATCCTCGGGTGCTATCCTTCTTCAGGGACCGAGTAAAAATGGCCTTTATCCTTTGTGTACTCTCACTTCTCTATCCACCAGTCCAGCCTCTTATCTTAGCGAAAAAGCTTCGATTCCACAGTGGCATGCACGCCTAAGACACCCTGCTTTACGCACAGTCAAAGCAATTCTCTCCAAGTTTCATCTAGCAGTCACCAAAAATAAACATTTTGCAGTTTGTCATACTTGTCAATTAGGGAAAAGTCATAAATTACCTTTTCATTTGTCAACTTCTGTTTTGTCTTCTCCTTTTCAGTTACTATTTATGGATGTATGGGGGCCATTGCCCACTGAATTTGTTCGTGGCAATAAATACTACTTAAGCATCATTGATGATTTCTCTAAGTTCATATGGCTATTTCCTCTTAATGCCAAATCACAAGTTGCTCATACCTTCATCAACTTCCAACTTCAAATTGAACGCTACTTTGATTGCAAAATCAAAAGCGTCCAAACTGATTTTGGAGACAAATTTCAGGCCTTAAAATCATATCTTCTTGCCTCTAGCATCGTCCATCGTCTATCCTGCCCACACACCTACGAACAAAATGGGTTAGTCGAGCGCCGTCATCGCCACATCGTTGAGACTGGCCTCACACTCATGGCCAATGCATCTGTCCCTCAACAATACTGGAATGATGCTTTCCTCATTGCCACCTATCTTATAAATCGCCTTCCGTCTCCTATTATTCACCATAAAACCCCACTTGAACTCATGTTCAAACAAGCTCCAGACTACACTCTCCTTCGCACCTTTGGGTGCACCTGTTGGCCCTACTTTCTACCATATAACTCCTATAAAATGGATTACCGCTCAACTCTCTGTGTTTTTCTTGGCTACAAGCCCGTCCATCAAGGATATCAATGTCTGCAACAATCCACTGGCAGAATCTTTTATCTTAAAACATGTCATCTTCGATTAAACCTGTTTCCAATTCTAGCAAAAGCATCTCCCCTCTCCTGATTCCCAAACCCCTCCCTCAACGCTGCCCTATCCCTCTGCATCTCTCAGACAAATATTGTGTCAAATGCCCTCTCCTTTCCACGAAACCAACCAGCACTTGACTAGTGCCTTCCCTCAACCTTAAGCGCCCCACTAGAGCCCAATTTTAAGCAATCGAACTCCCACCCTATGATCACACGATCCAAAAATAATATACACAGGCCCAAGAGTAGACCACCTGATATGGCTTTCACTTCACGGGCCTTACTCGTCGAAATCCAATCGATTGAGCCTACTTCCTTCACTACAGCCTCCAAAAGCCCACATTAAAGACAAGTCATGAATGATCACACGATCCAAAAACAATATACATAGGCCTAAGAGTATACCACCTGACATGGCTCCCACTCCACGGCCATTGCTCGTTGAAATCCAATCCATTGAGCCTACTTCCTTCACTACAGCCTCCAAAAGCCCACATTGAAGACAAGTCATGAATGAGGAATTTCAAGCTTTACTTGATAATGGCAGATGGGTCTTAATCCCTTCAAAGCCCAACACAAATCTTATGGGTTGTAATTGAGTCTACCGAATCAAGAAACGGGCTGATGGGTCCATAGAACGTTACAAAGCCCATCTAGTTGCAAAAGGCTTTCACCAATTACCAGGTATTGATTATGATGATACCTTCAGTCCAGTGGTTAAACCCACTACCATTCGCACTATTATCTCTTTTACAGTATAATAAAATTGGCCCATTCGACAACTCGATGTGAAAAATGCCTTTTTACATGGAAACCTACAAAAAACGAATTACATGACCCAGCCTCCTGGATTTTCTAATCCATCATGTCCTGAGTATGTGTGTCATCTTCAAAAATCTCTTTATGGGCTCAAACAGGCACCCCGGCCCTGGTTCTCAAAACTTAGCAATAAACTGGTAGCAATGGGCTTTACTGCTTCCAAAGTCGATACTTCGTTATTCATTTTCAGATCACAACAGGCTGTCATCTATTTCCTCATATATGTTTATGATATCATCATCCCTGGCCTTAACAAGTTTCTTCTACACTCTGTCATTACAAATCTGCAACAGGATTTCCCTCTCAAAGATCTTGGGCACCTTTAGTATTTTCATGGTATTGAAGCTTTACAAGATGACCGTGGCCTCTTTCTCTCACAACAAAAGTATATTTTTGACCTGCTCAAGAAGACAAATATGTTACATGCCAAGCCGGTGAACTCCTCCATGTCTCCTACAGCCAACTTATCACTGTTCAAAAGCGATCCCTTCAGTGATCCAATACTTTATCGCAGCACAGTTGGTTCTCTCCAGTATCTCTCATTTACTAGACCTGACCTTGCATTTATCGTCAGCAAAGTGTGCCAATTCATGCAGGGTCCCACGATAGACCACTGGACCGCTGTCAAACGGATTCTTCATTATCTCCAACAAACCATCCACCACGGCATTTTCATTCGCCGCACCTCATCCACTGACATACATGCCTTCTCTGACACCGACTGGGCTGGTTGTCCTGATGACAAACGATCTGTTAGTGGCTACTGTTTATACCTTGGTTCAAATTTAATCTCATGGAGCTCACGCAAACAACCAACAGTATCACGTTACAGCATGGAGGCAGAATATCGTGTGGTTACCAATACCACCGCTGAAGTGATGTGGCTCCAATCTCTCCTAACTGAACTTGGCATCTTCAGTCCAACTCCACCTACACTTTGGTGCGACAATATAGGGGCCATGTATCTAACTGCAAATCCTCTCTATCACTCACGCACGAAGCACATTGAACTGGACATTCACTTCGTGCGTGATCAGGTTGCCCAACGTCATCTCCAGGTTCGGTTCATCTCCGGTACAGATCAGATCGCTGATTCATTCACGAAGGCACTCCCAACTGCCCGGTCTGCAGTCTCCGTAACAATCTCAATGTTTATGAGCTCCCATTGCGATTGAAAGGGCGTAATGGCGCAACTGAATCTCAACAAATGGATAAACCTCACGCACCAGATAAAGCTTAGGATAATGACACAACTGAATCTCAGCAAATGGATAAAGCTCAAATTCAAAACAACCAAGAAGAAGAAGATCATGTTCAAGGAAGCAAAATCAAGAAACAACAAACTCTATGTAAATTCAAATATTTTCAAATGTATCTTGTAATAGAGTTGTTCTTATTCAAAAAATCTATAAATAAAACAATATGTAATCCTTCAAAATACTGAGGAAAACATTTCACTATTCACCTCTCCTTTACTCTCTTTACTATAAACATTAGTTAGCTTTGATTTTTATTTAGAATAATATTATGTATGTAACGAGATTGTTCATTCTCTTAGTTCTTCATGAATTATTAAAGATTAACTGTCTTTGTAACGTTCATCCTTATACTTTTAGTTCTTGATTCTTTATATTTAAAAGGTAAAGATTTTCATTCAATAACGTTAATCCTTATACTTTTAGTTCTTTTCTATCAATCACCTAAGCAATGCAAAGAAAAGCAATTGAAGTTTTTGAACTTGATTTTATTATCGTTGTAATAGCACAAATAACAACTTTATCTAAAAAACTAAGTAAAATAAATGTTAATTATATTCAAACCAATGTTGTGTGTGATTATTGTGAATAAAACACTCAAATATCAATTGCCAAATAGAAAGCCTTTTGCTAAACCAAATTCCAAGGAAATTAATTACATGTCTAATTTTCAAAGTCAGAATAATCCTTATTTAAATATATTTAGGCAATATTTGTTTTAATGGTCCAATAGCTCTTTAAAAACATTTTGGATTCTTTTGTTTTAAATTAATTTTTTTTGTATTTTTGAATCGTTTTGATATGACGAGGTCAAAAATAATTTAAAAAAATATTATTTTAATGCATTTCCAAACAAAAAACACTTTGAAAAACAATATCTATCATAATCTCAAACACGCTATTAATCTCGATTAAAGAAATCACCTTAATATTTCATGGAACAACAATAAAAGGGAAACTAGACCAACTAAAGATTTCCCATAGTAAAATGGAAGCCAACATTTGAGCAATTGCATATAAATATTCCTTTTTTGAAGCTTCAGAGAAAATTCTTAGATATGCAAATGGAAGTTGGGAGCTGGAAGAGTACGAGCCAATGATGCTAATTGAAGAGAGTTGGAATTTCTTTAAACAAGGAAGCCAAAAGTTGAAGATATTAGGTATAACATTGAGAAAATAACATCATCCATTCAAGAGACACCTTAGTAGGAATTTAAGTCATTACCATCTCATCTAAGGTCCACTTACATAGATGAATCTTTATCTCTTCCAATTATCTCATATTCTTTGTGTTTTGGAAAAAGAAAAGTTGCTTTGGATTTTGTGCATGTTTGGAATTGTGGTAGCAATTGCGGTTTAAAATGCTTTTCGCTTAAAAATATATCAAAATGATATTTTTTTATTTTTTTAAAATTATTTTTGATATCAATGCATCAAAACAATCTAAAAATACTAAAAAAATTAATTTTAAATAAAAAAATTTTAAATTTTTTTTAAAAAAACAGGTCTATACAAGCCATTTAAAAAAGTATAAAATAACATTAGAATAGACCATAACAAATATCAATGGTGACCATTCATCTCTTTTTCACTAATAAAATTTTAATGAAAGAAAATTTCAAATCAATTGCCTAACCACCACAATGACAATTAAACCCAATTATATAAAAGATGGTGCAAGCATGAATGCTAAAATTATTGGATGTTATTTATTTGGTTTTTTATATAATTAATTTTTTAAAAATAAATTTATCAAAATAATATTTAAATAATTATTTGATTATGTTATTTTTTTCAAATAATATTAGTACATTTCATTATAATATTAAAATTTTTTTTTTAAATAATTGTATATTAACAAAATTTATTTATGTATATTCATTGTGAAGAAATATCTATTTTTTAATTTTTTATTATAAATGTTTTATAAATATATTCTCAAATTTATTATTCTTATACTTTATAATATATTGACTTTAAAATTATTAATTTTTTTTTGTTATTCTTATTAAAACTTATTTCATGATTGTGGGAAGTTTTTATTAAAAAAATTAATTCATAATTTCTTTTTTGAAAAGCAAAGGAACACATTAACAAGAGAAAGGGCTTTTTTATTATTATTATTATGAAAGAGATAGTCCTTGTTTTAAATCATTAAAATTTTTTTTATAGATATTTATTTTAATTATTAAAACTTGATTGTGATAAGTTTTTATTAAAAAAACGTACTTTTGATAAAAAGTTTTTTATTTTTATTTTTTTTAAAACAAAAGAACACATTAATAAGGCAAGTAGTTTCCATAAAAAAAATAGTTATAAAGAAACTCTTAAAAAAAAAAAAAAACAAATATCCAACAGAACAAATGGATTCTTCTCGTTCACCGCCGCGAACGCTAGGAGGAGGTGGTGGTGGTGAAGAAGTAGGAATAGAATGTGGAAAATGGGTGGAGCTGCCGGAGGACGTGATGGCGTCGATCCTGAAGAGGGTAGGTGCAATCGGCATATTGACAAACGTAGAGAGAGTGTGCAAGACATGGCGCAACATCTGCAAGGAACCTTCCATGTGGAGATCTATCGATATGCGTAATTTGGGTGATATTTGGGACATGGATTATGATATGGTCAAAATCTGCAGGCACGCTGTCGATCGCAGCTCAGGTGCTTTGCTTCATATCAATATCGAGTATTTCGGCACGGATGACCTCCTCCTTTACATCGCCGATAGGTATTCTTGATAATTCATCCAATTTCTTGTGCTTATTTTTAAATGATTTTTTTTGGGATAGTTCTTGGAAACATTCTTGTGAGAGATGTATTCACGTTCAGATCTTCAATATGCATGTAGAGGCCCTTAGGATTGTTGAATTCCTAGTCTTGGAATTTAATGTTGTTTTTGTTAGGTCAAGGAACCTCAGATTCCCGTAACTGTATAAATATTGTGTTTGTTGGGTGATTAGTGATCTCACTTTCTTAATGTAAGATTCTTGAAGACCAAATTTTCCCCTCAAATGGGGAATTGCTTTCCCGTGCTAATTGTCCTCATTCTCGGGAATTGTTCAAGAATCCGTTAATTCCACAGGGAATATGACACTCTGAATTGAATGCATACGGTGTTAATTTGCTGGATTTTGATGATACCACGGTATTCTATGATTATTTTACAGATCAACTCAGCTCAAAAGTCTTCGGCTCGTATTTTGCCAGAATATTTCTGATGAGGGATTGATTGCAGCAGCTTCTAAAATTCCATTGCTGGAAGAGCTTGACCTTTCATACTGCTCATTCTCAAAGGTAGCTCTAGAAAAAGTTGGGCATTGTTGTCCTTTATTAAGATCATTCAAGTTAAACACCACAGGGTACAGATATCCATGTATAGAGTGTGATGAGGAGGCACTAGCTGTTGCAGAAAGTATGCCCGGGCTACGTCACCTCCAAATGTTTGGGAATAAGTTGACAAATGATGGCTTGCAGGCTATTCTTGATGCTTGTCTTTACCTTGAATCACTTGATCTGCGCCGGTGTTTCAATGTTATTTTGGAAGGGCAGATGGGGAGAAGATGTAGTGAACGCATCAAAGATTTGCGGCAGCCTAATGATTCCACTGATGACTATCCATTTGATTCACGATTTCCTCACATTTTATGGTCCGATGAGGAAGACTACCCTTGTAGATTTTCTGACATTGATTTCATGTCTGATGACGATAACTATGAGTTCTCATTTGGCAGTAATTTTACTGAGGTTTATGACGAAGAAGATGGGTGGCTTTTCTGAAGCAGTTGAGGTCTCTACAGATGAGTGAAACCAAGCTATGCAAGTGTAGGCACTGACCCAACATTTCAGTGTTCTTGGTACCAGCTAGTTTTTGTGAAGAGTTTGTACATGTGTTTTTTTTTCTTTTTTAATTTTATTTCGAAGACTACTTTCTCATGTGGGCCTAAACTGTATTATTTTTATGTGCTTTATGGATTGTCTCTGAATTGACTTTGGATCCCAATTCCCAGGTAGTGAGGACCATAGTTTTAAATCATCTAGTTTACTACCTCTTGCCAAGTAAAATTTGTTTTCCGTTCCTTTTCATGTTTCAGGTCGTGTAAGGAACAACGAAAGTACGAAGTTGTGATTATTATGAAATTAATAATAATGTTCCATTTTCTTTGGTTCCCAGGTAGAGAGGACCTTTTTTATACCAACAAAAGCACAACCTTCTTCCTGAAGAAGGGGAAAGAATTCTGAGGTTCCTAACAGATGGTGAAACCTTACGACTGCCTCTTCCAAATTTAAACTGGAGCAACAGCAAATTGAAAATGTTTGAGAGGCATTCATGCAGATCAGAGTAGCTAATGTTTGAACACTATGCCTAGGAAAAACAAAGGGTTTCCCGAGAAAAAAAGGGTCCCTTAGCTTACATGTGGTTTCAAAATCTCTTGAAATATTGTTTTTATCACAATTTTGAAAAGAGTTATCCAGTTCTCACCGGAAAACGAGTAAACCTCTGCTTTTCACTTGTATGCACCGCTGCAAGTTTATGGCACTTGACCCGACTGTAAAAGGAGCGAAGGTAAAAGCCCTCAGACAAACTGAATTCAAAGCTGACATCCTGTCAGACATGCTAGGGATGATTATCTTCATTTGATCACAAGAGAGTTGCTGCAGGCGGCAAGGGCTCAGGGAATCATGAGAGCTTGTTAAAACTAGATTCGATATAGAGGTTGCATATAAACATAACGCATGCTCTCACAATTTTCTGCTAGGCTACCGGCGATTAACCAGCACGGCTGCTACAACAGCAGCAGGGAAGGTATCTCCAGCTCCAGTAGCGTAAATTGCTATGCAGCAGAAATAATAGAGGTGCATGATTGACTTTCCCCGTCTGCAAATAAAGCCCAAACTTTGGCACCGAGCTTTGCTACAACTTGCTTTGCTCCCTGAACGCAGACATTGTATATATTCTTCTGTTGCATCATCCACCATATCCAAGCTAATTTATTTAGGGTTTTAACCAAAAAATAAAAACGATGTAGATATAGAAATTCTGGTATAAGCTGCTGATAGTTTGCCCGCAACCATTACATAACATCTGCAACCACGATAAATAAACTACGGTCCTTCAAATTCTTTTGGAATATTCAAGTGAATTTGTTCGATAATTATTGCTTTCAAACTCCTATTTCCTGCTTCCGTCCCATTATGACTCATGCAATATTCCTGGATTCAGTTTTGCCAAGGACAGAATTTGCCTGATTCTTCAGCAAAGTTCAAAACATCAAGAACAACTCCAAAGCAACCCTCCATTGCAAAGCAGAGGACACAGGCGGATCTTAGAATTTGAGTCCTACTCTCACTTTGCAAACACAAAAACAATACCTGTAAGTAGCAGTGCTAATGCATATATAATACACCTGACCCAAGTTTTACAAACAAGAAATACCACTGCTGTTTCTAATCTAGCTAGGAGATATAAATTCAAGTCCCAATTATCAAAATGAATCACACATAATTCATTGGGGGAAATAATATGAAAGAGTGAGCCACATGTAGGCTCCACCACTACTTTCAGGAAGGCACTAGAATTTCCGGTCCAATCACCGAGAATGTGGCTTCTTGCAAGCAGAGATGCACTGAAGATTATTTTGTTGTAAGGTGTTAGGGATGCCTTCTCATCAAACTTCTCAACCTTCACATCTTTCAGGTTGTGTCACCACCATTTACAGTCACATGATTGGAGCTTGATAGGTCTGCTCTTTTCAAAAATTTAGATTGATACTGCAATCTAAGCACATGGTATCCATAAACTTAAGACATCCATTAAATTGTTAGAATCCATGTTGTATATTTGAAAGAGGTTAACCTCCTTACTTCTCTCAAGGTACAATCTTTTTGTCATCGAGCTCCTTGCTAGAATACATATATATTCCACAAAGACAAAATATAGGACTAATACCAATAGTTCATCCTAGATAAAAGGATCCACTAAGTCAATATCACCAACTAATTCTAATCTAATAGTAAATAATCCTAATCTAATATTATTATCTAACACTAACAGAATTGAAAAAATAGAACAATAAAAAGTGGAAAAAATTATCTTTTCTATATACTTTCTTCAGTTTTGTTGTACCATGTTCCTTACGTAATTGATGAGGTCATATAGATATGCTTTCATCACAAGAAGTTATTGAAGGGATCTTGGAGACCCACCAAATCATGAAAGCTAGGATATTTTAGAATATGAGATCATATTCAAAGAGTGCATAATTGCATAGATAAGTTTATACTAATCTGTCAATTTAGGAT
>Ga0325410_1004745_pt1 | contig 15138 bp, 10 predicted proteins | sample PopdelMetagenome_16_FD_206182 | JGI IMG/M metagenome (GOLD analysis project Ga0325410, IMG submission 206182) | Populus deltoides microbial communities from Bellville, Georgia, United States - Xylem-PdIQD-R3 | ecosystem: Host-associated > Plants > Phyllosphere > Stem > Wood/Secondary xylem...
TGGGAAATTGTTGAGATTTTGGTTTTTTGACTTAGTTAATAGGCATATTTAACATCAAATTAAAAGTGGGGTTAAATCACATTTGGAGTCAAGATTTTGGTGAAAACTATTCCTCATCATAAGTTTTTTAACATGAAAGGTTAACATATCTAAAACCAATTATGGGTAATTGAGAAATTGATTTTAAAAAATTCTTAGTTGGCAAAAATTCTCAAACCCAAAATCAATCTAATATTGAACTATTACAAACTTCTCTTCTTTCTTATACAGTGGTGTATTGGAATGTAAAAATCAAGCCCATACAATACTAAAACTTTTAAAATTAAGAGAGATGACCTATGCAATATAGGTATTTTTTTTTTATTAAAACCATAAGCATACCTTTAGACTTAGGATTGGGTTTGAGTTAATTGTAAGATAATATTTTGGTACATAAAATTATTTTTTTTAGACCATGTTCTTTACTTGTATAGATTTGAATCTATAAAGGTTTTTTTACCTTGTCTGATCAATTTTCCATCTTTTTTAATACCTATTAGTTTAAAAAAAAAATATCAAGTATTAAACCTTAAGACCTCTAAATAGTTTGATATTATTTTAAAAGTTTGTAATAAATCAATACTTAGCTTTTTTAAAAAAAAATGTTAGATTAATTTTTTTAATTCAAATTAATTTTGTCAACATAACTCTCTATATAAATAGGGGATGAGAGGAATATTCAAAGATATAGAAACTGAACAAGTTTTCTCCTACTTCCTTTTGTTTTCTTTTTCTTTGCTTATTATCTTGTCTTTTTTTTTATGCATTATGACTGATCTATTAAACACTTGTTAAAGCCATTAAGAACATATCTTAATAAGAAAAAAAAATACAATAAGTTTATAAAGTCAGAACTTACTTACAAAATAAAAACCCTTACTCAAAAGATAAGAAAAGTAAAATTGTATAAAAGCTATAGCTAGGCTAATAGATCAATATTTTTAAGAACTCTTTGCTTAGCTAAATTATCCACTACGTAATTGTTCTCTTCATGAACATTTTTTAAAATCAACAAAAGAATGGTGATTGCATGTATTGAAAATAAAATTAAATGCACCTTCCAAGTGTCAAAGCTGTATATTATTGTTTGGCTTAATTCAAGAGATGACACTGTAAGAATCTAACTTCATATATAATCCATTGATGATAAAAGGCATTGTAGTAATCAATACTTAAAAAGAGTGCCCTTTGAATTGCCAACACCTTAGAGTCATTAGATTTCATATTACTAGGGCAGGAGAAAATATAAATGAATTCCCCATCATAATCCTTGAGAACACCACCAATTCCTAAAGGTACAGGTTTTTCTTTTGACATACCATCAACATTCCATTTGAGCATACTTGTTGGGGAGGTATCCAGAGGAATCTGTCCTATTTTTTATCCTATTATTCCGCAGAGAAAGATAATTTGATGAATATAATAACAATGATCCCCATATAGCTGAAACTCTTATCATTACATTTTGCCCAAATTGCAATCAAATAGAAAATTGAACAGAATCTAATTAAGCTAAGCTTTTAAGAATTGGTTGTTACTATATTTCTAGAAAACTGAATCATGAGTTAATTAGGAATTAAATTGAATTAATTTAACAAAATCATTGGATTAAATTGGGCTATATTGAATCAATTAAAAACAATTGGAATAAAATATAAATTAATTCAATAAAATTATTTGGATAGAATTGATCGAAATGAAACAAAGGGGACTAAAATGAAGTTATATAAATAGTCAATTGATCTTTGGAATACTTTCTCATTTTCATTACAGTCCTTGGCTTTCAGTTTTTCTAGTTTTAATTGAAATTGTTCTCAATCACCTTTCTTTTCGATGGTGTCTCTAATTGAATCAATCTAGACCTCTTGATTTAATTATTTGTTGCCAATTTATAATTGGTTTCTAAATTTATGCAATTTTGACTAATGACATTCAATTTTGATTTTCCATTTCAAATAAGTCTTTAAATAACTTATTAATTTGGTCAATTGTTTCAAATTCATCCCTTGCTCTTTAATTTTCCTAATCTTAGCCAAATTAAGGTAAAATTAAGTTTTTTTTCTCAATTTCCTCTTCATTTGAAACCTCGGTTATGGCCTAAAAATTTTCAAACTCAATTTTTGCCAATGATACTTAATTATTAGTTCAGTTTCAACCCATCTATGGTTTTTTTATTTTTGTATTTTTTATTTTTTATAACTATTTTTAACACACAAAAATTAATTAAAAATAATGAAAATAACTAAATGACTAAATTTACTCCAAAGACATTTTTTAAAATTCTCTATAAAAAAATCAAAATATATACACAAATGAATTTCAAAAATTAGGCTACAACATTAGTTAATGCAACATTTTGAGGTGTTGTTAGAATCTTAAATATTACTAGCATTAAATCTTTTGCTCCTATTAACATGTAAAGTGGCCTTCAAAATAGAGGATATAATCCTTAGCAACAATGTTTTTATCATCATCATAATCATCATCATCTCTTCATCTAAAATTTAGCATATAAGTACTTAATCTACCTTGTTCTTAAATTTAGTACTTATTTTTATTTGATAAATTATTTGTGTGAATCATGCAATTAGCCAACTATGAAAATCTTAGATTTAGGAACATAATTGCAACATAAATATGGTATGGACATAGAATAACTTCCAAAAATAGTTGATTGTAACTTTATGTATTGGACTTTGATTGATGGAATATAATGAATATGAGAGCTACGACTGACATGGTATCGAAGCAAGATGGGTTTCTTGTAAGGTAGGAGTATATCTCTGAAAAAGACAAATTGGGATACATTAATAGAGACTATCCCTAACCACCAAAAATCAACCCCTCTTTTTGTAAGTGGCACATTAAGAATGCCATGGTGAAAGGTTGGTTAATCAACTCTATAGACCATTCCTTGATAGTGAACTTTATTCACTAACCAATGGCTAAGCAAGTATGGGATTCTGCTTCCACAACATACTTTGATGGAATGATACCTCACAAGTATATGAGCTTAGACATCGTGTATTTCAAATGAAATAAGCAGGCAAATCTATAGAAAAATATTACAATAATCTATAGGGTTTGTGGTGAGAGATCGATTTTCATCGACCAAATTCAATGAAATGTGCAAGTGACATACAAAGCTACAACTTCATTCTACAGGAGGAGCGAGTATATATTTTCTCAACGAACTAGATGATCAATAGGATCATGTTTGGAGTGATGTTCTTTGCTTGAAACCTTTCCCTTCAATCAAGCAGGCATATGCACATATTCAAATGGAAGACCATAGACAATCTGTGATGGTATCGGGAGTGGAATTAGTGGCTAGTGGGGCTGTTATACCCATCAAAGTAATAAGATTTAGTCATTCACAAATCTTGCTAAAGTGTAGGTCACCCTCACAATCTAAAGATCATTCTAATAGGAATAAGTGCACCCATTATAGAAGTACAAAACACAACTAGGACACCTGTTTCAAATTGCATGGCTATGCAGACTAATGGCATAAATTATAAGCCTGAAATAAACGAGATGCTTCTACAACTGAAGGCATTCCTAGAAGAGCAGCAGTGGTTTTCATAACCCAATTCTGAGTTATTCTCCAAAATTCTTTTTTTTTTCAAAATATCAAAAAATAATAATAAAGGTTGGCTACGAGGAGAAAGTAGGCCGGGGAATAAAGGTGTAATTTTTTAAGGAAATTCAAGGCCTAATTGTACCCCATTGTGCTCAAAAAAAGAGAAAAAAATGCAAATTCAAGGTCAAATTAAATAATTATTAGACGAATTTGCATAAAAATTAATTCCAATGACATAATTAAACTTTTAATAGGCCAAATTGATTTAATCATGGGCCAAATTAAATTTTAATTATATATAATAATTAATTTGGGTCCAATTGAAGGATTTAATTAAGTGCAAGGACTTAATTATACTTTAAATGGGTCAAATTAATTTTATTTAAGGCTTAATTGATGAAAACTTAAGTTTGGAAGCCTAATTTGGGTTTAATTGAGAAGATTGGAATTTTAAGAGATCAAATTTGATTTTTACCATGTTAATGTATTGAAATCAGGAGCAAAATTACAAGAAAATTGAAGTTTTGGGGTCAATTAGGGGCTAAATTGAAGAAATCCGAGACCAAGGACCATATCGTAAGAGGCGCGTAACTTCGGGGCTCTTATTAAAGTTCATCAGGGGCTTATTTGTAAAAATTTAGGGTCAATTAGAGGTTCAATTGAAAGCAATTGAAAGAGAAATGACTGAAATAAACTTTGGCCAAAAACAGAATTATGGTACTGTTCATCTTCTTCTTTAATTCTCTGAAATGGCTGGTCCGGTTACCCACTTTGTAGCTGCATTTAATGTACCTAACGTACACCAAATTTGCTAAACCTTGCACGAAACTGATCACTAGACATCCCTCTACGTCTGGGTATAGTCTTCACCGGCTCACTAGCAAATAAACGGACGTGGCACCACCCCAAAGAAGCCACCTCAGGCAGCCTGCATTTACAGATTTGACAGTGCACCATGGCTACTTTGAGCCAACGGTTGGGATCCTTCTCAACCGAATCAAAGGCTGAAAATTTTTTCCCTGTGTAGATAAGATTTCCCTCTTCCACCGCCTATAAATAGAAGTGGATTTCATGACCTGAGGGAGGAGAAAATCGGGTCCAAAATCTGCCAAAACACCAACCACTTTCCTTGTTTCTGTAATTTTTCTCTCTTTCCACCGTGGCCTTCAGCCGCCACCACTCTCATCACCGGTCTTCCCACCATCAGCTCCACCATAGGAAGCCAACACAACCACCAACCGACCACCAAGAGCAACCGCTGGTTTCTCTCTCCTCTCTGCAGCCCCTCCCGTTTTCTTCTTCTTCTTTTGCTTCCTCTGCCACCGACCTTCACCGCCACAACCGGCTTTACCATCGTCATTTCCATCAACCCAGCTCCTTACCAGTGGCAGAGCAGTGACCATGACCTTCTCTCTCTTCTCCTTCCAGCCTTTCTCTCTCCTCTGCAACTTATTTCTTCTTCCTCCCACAACCTACACCGGCCACCATCACCTCAGCCGACACCTCCTGAGCCATCGGCCGAACCATCTCATCACGTCCGAGACCCCCACGCCAGGCAACTTCCTTCTCCCTACTTTGCCTCTTACTTCCTCAGCGTGGTCGCTGCATGCAGAATTCATTTCTGCATGCAACAGCTAATTAATTAGCCCATGGTTTGGGCTGGGCCAGTTATGGCCCAGCCCAAATGGCAAGTCTGGCCCGGCTCCCATTTATAAAAAAATCCAAAAATTTTTCAAAAATCATTTTAAAAAAATTTGCGATTTTCTCGTATATTTTTCTACCAATTATTCATAATATCGGGTTATATATTTACACTGTAATATACAAATTTGGTATTAAAATACCCGGTTTTCTCCAAAATATTTCAAAAAAAAACAAAAAAATATATTTCAAAACATTTTCAAAAAGAAAAAAAATATTTTGTTGCATACGGCCAAATCTTAAAATTTTTCCAAGCATATTTTTCATAAAAACAAAAATTGTATCTTTTTCATGTTTAAAAAAAAATCATAAATAGATATCGTAACCAGTTTATAATTATCCATTAGGATTTGGCCAATATGTCAAAAATCTTTTTCCAATTTTTATTTTTTTTAGGATCCAGATGTAGACTTTAATATTTATGGGGGTGTAAAATTAAACAATAAAGTATACCGTCAGGTATTAAAGATACAAGGTGTAAATAAATGCAATGCTAAAATTCAAACTTTAGAGTAGTTAGGATTTAACCCAATAAGGTAGAGACTCTCTCATGAAGAGAAATTTGCCTTAAGCCTTAGAAAAGACCAATGAATAGAAATCCGACTTAGAAAAAACAATCAAACAACAATGCAGCTTACCTTAGGTAGGGTGCACTGAGGGTGATGCGTCTTCCCCTTGCACAATCAGTCCCTTACCCGGAATCTCGCAAACCATAGGTTCCTAGTGACCATAGTACTAGGTGGTGACTCCTGAACCTTAATCATAATTTTATGATTAAATACAAAAACTCTTCCCAACACACAACACCTCACACAGGAGGCGCGACGAAAGCCTCCGTCGTCGCCAGACGACATCGCCCCGTGACAGTGGTCATGACTGACTCTTACCTATCCCTTATTCCCTTGGTCGAACCTTCTACCTCAATCCCAGACCAAGGTAATTGTTATAACCCAATTTTGACCATTTTTATTTTAATTATTATTATTATTATTTTATTTACTGAAAAGAATAAAAAAACTGATGGAAAAATAATAATAATAATGATGGAAAAACAATAATAATAATGATGGAAAAACAAGTAAAATGAAATAAATGAAGAATGAATTAAAATTTGGGTTAAGGGCAAAATGATTGGAAGTTTTGGGGTTTAATTAACTTTGAAATTAATCTAATTAAGCTTAGAATTAATTTAATTAATCCAATTAAGGGTTTAATTGGAGAATTGAAAAATTTTTAGACTTAATTAAAGCTTGAAATTAATTTAATTCATCCAATCAAGGGTTTAATTGGAGAATTGATAAGTTTTGAAACTTAATTAAGCTTAGAATTAATTTAATTAATCCAATCAGGGGCTTAATTGAAGAATGGATAAGTTGTAGACTTAATTGAACTTTGGATTTAATTAAATTAATGAAATCAGGGACTTAATTGAAGAAATAACAAAGTTTGGGGTTAATTGGGGGCACGATTGCATCAGATTAAAGTCCAAGGACTAACTTGTAAAAGGCGCCGAAATGCAGGGCCAATTACAATTTAAACCAGGGGCCTAATTACAAGACTTTTGAAACTGCAGGGGTCAAAACGTAAAATGGCCACCTTTTATCTCCAAACGGCGTCGTTTTGAAAGGGACGCTGTTCATCTTCTTCTTCTTAAAGCCAGTAACCGTTTTCTGCAATAAAAGCTGGGAAACGTTGCAGCAGTAATGTCGCCCGTTACTGACCCGTCGGACCCTATATAAACGAATGAGCACCGAAAAAACACAGGTTGGTTAGAGGGAGAAAGGGAGAGGGGAGGAAAAAGGCAGAACCCGAACCCGAAGACAGAAACAAAAAAAACACAGGGGGATAAAAAACAGAGAAATAAACCCAGAAAAGGAAGGGGATCACAGAAACGAAAGAAAAAAAAGAGAGCCACGAATAGAGGGGGACCAGAAATAAACAAGCAGAAATAGAAAAGGAAGAAACGTTGAAGCAAGCCGAAGAGATTGCTGGCCCTCCTTCAGAACTCCAGCTTAGGGGATTCCAATTTCCCCTCTCCCCAGAGCACAGGCTCAACATACCAAACGCACAGAGACATAGCAGAGGAAATGAAGCAGACTCAGGGGGGAGAAAACGAACACCGAAGGAAGGAAACAGAGGACTAAACCCAGCCTTGGTTTAATCCCAGAATTCAAGCATAACACAGAATAAAACAGAGCAAGAAAACAAAGAAAAAACAAGCAGAAAAGGAAGGACTTAAACAGAGGAAGGCCACCGTGACCAGCACCATCGTTGCTACTGCTTTCGATTTTTTTCAGAACCTGGTAAGTAAGCTTCACTTCCCCCACTTTTCATTTTAATTCACTCCCTTTACCTGCACATGCACGCGTGATTTAATTCACGCGTGCTTTATGTTGCCCAGCCGGGTCACTGGCTTGGGCCAGTGACTGGGCTGGGCTGGCTGGGTCTAGCCCAGCCCATGTGGGCTGACTAGGCCCAGCCCAAAAAAAATAAAAACATAAAAATAAAAAAAATAAAAAAGAAAAATAAAAAATGTGTATGGATGAATAAAAATAATGTAAATTTATTAGTTTATTCACTGACGCCAGAGTCAGGAATAAAAATACCGGTTTAAATTTATGTTATTTTTATTCGTTGTATTTTATTTTATTTAGCTAGAAAAATAAAAAAAAAATATGTGCATGCGTAAAAATAAATTTATTTTTATTTATTTGTTCACTAGGCGCTAGAGTAAGGAATAAAAAATATTGATCTAATTGTTTTTTCGTAGCTACAAATTTTTACCAACGCCAGAGTTGGAATTATTTGAGCTCGAATATTCACTGGCGCCAGAGTCAGAAATATTATAAACAAATCATCATAGCATAAACTAATAAATATTTAGCAATTTAAGACAAAATTAACAATGCAGTCTGTCATAGGCAGAACGTTTAAGGGGTGATAATATCTTTCCTTTTACGTAACCAATCCCGAGTCATAGAATCTCTGTTGACCAGTTAGGGTTCCTAGTGACCATAATACTAGGTGGTGACTCCTCAAACAAGACCTATTCCCCTAAAAGAACAAGATGCCAGAAATCTGTTCTTTTTCCACTATCAAGAAATATTTTGTAGGACCGCCGCGATGTCGGGTGCGACAGTAATTATGGTCAAGTTTTTTGCATCTTTGCTGCTCCGAATGATGGTGTCTGGATTATCGACTTTAGAGCGATAAATAATATGACATTTGATCCCAATGACTTCTCCAACATAACACAACTAAGGAGGACTTGCATTGGGAACGCTAATGGGGTAACATACCCAGTCATAGGGGTTGGAACTAACAAGTTGATGTATGTGAGTTAAGCTACTAAAGAGCTTAATTGTGTTGTACTATTATACTATTTGCCTTCTCCATGATGTTCTCAGCAAGGAGATTATTGGGCGTCGTACTAAGAGGAGGGATTGTACTACTTGGATGACTCCAGCCCAAGTAAAGCAAATCACATGCATCATCAAACTAGTAGCCATGAATGATAAATTTGGCTATGGCATAGGCACTTGAGGCACCCTTCATTTAGCTATCTACAACATCTACTCTAATCTTTTTTTTCCTATTTAAAGCATGTTAGCTTTATATGTGATATATGTATCAAGGCTAAAAGCCAACAAGTTTCTTATCCAGTCAGCTTGAATAAAACTAATACTCCATTTGTATTGATACACTTCGATGTGTGGGGACCATCCCCAATAACTATTTCCTCTAGCCACCATAGGTTTGTAATTTTTGTAGATGATTGCACTCGAATGACGTGGCTTTATTAGATGAAAACCAAGGGTGATGTTTTCACGCCATGGTTCAAATTTTCTCTTCCAAGATAAAAATTCTTCGTTTTGATAATGGTGGCAAATTCATCAACCAAAGATTTCAAGCCTATTTCCAACAACATAACCTCCTTCATGAGACCTCATGCTCTCAAACACCATAACAAAATGGTGTCACTGAAAGGAAAAATCAGCATATACTGGAAATAATCTATGTTGTACTCCTTGTAGCAATGATGCCAAGTTGATATTGGGGAGATGTTGCGGCTACTATTGTGTACTTAATCAACCATATGACATCTAAACTTTTACACTTTAAAACCCCTTTACAAATCCTCTCTACCTATATATCCCTTCCCTCAATATTAATGCTTCCTCCTAGAATTTTTAGGTGTGTTGTTTTTGTCCATCTCTATAAGAACCAACATACCAAACTGGACCCTTGTGTCGTCTTCATATGCTTATTTTTGGGATATAGTCTATATAAAAAGGCTTCAGTTGTTATGACCCCATTACCAACCAAACCTATATCACCATAGATGTTACTTTTCTTAAGTCTGAGAATTTGTATCCTTCACTACTACCCAATTCTTCACTTCAATGGGAGATTACTCAAGTAAAAGAGTTGAATTGGTTGATGACCCCTGTGGGTGAGTATGGAATTAGAAATATAGAACTGCACGAGGTACCACCAAAAACTTAACAAATACCACCAGAAAGTGAACATGATGGAACTAGAAATATAGAACCGCACGAGGTACCACCAAAAATTGAATATGTACCACCAAAAATTGAAAATGTTGAATTGAGAAATAAAGAGGCTGAAAATGAAGAACTAGAAAATACAGAGTACCCTCAACCCCCTTACTCTTCAGTACCTGAAGACTGAACCAGCTTCATGAATATTGTTTTTGACAGAACCAGATTGTCCAATCTGGAAAAAAAGAAAGGACAAAGAAATCATAAGGGAATATGCCTAGAAATTAAGAGATTTAGCTGCACAGGTGCATCCCTCACTCTTGGACAAAGAGCTGGTCACTATATTTGCCAACACATTCAAAACACCATACTACAAGCATGTGATGGGTAGTTTGGCCTAGCAATTCACTAACGCAATAGCAGTGACTGAGCGTATAGAGCAAAGGGTCAAAAGTGGTAGACTTTTCATGCTCACTGAAAAAAGAGGCTTCAAAGGGAAAAGCAAAAGGCTGACCATGTTAAAGGTGGTCACAAGGGTAGGAAAAACCAAATCCAAAACTACCACACTTCACCCTAAATTACCAACATCAATCTCAACTCTTTATTTCCCACCAAAAAAACTTGAGACAAAAAAAGGAAAAAAGAAGAAAAAATTTCCAAGCTAAAAGCTAAAATTACCAAAGGGTTCAAAAACAACTACCTCATTACCACTACCCTTAAATGAGATGTACCAAAAGCTACTAAGTATTGAGCATGTAGCTCCAGAACCATTCATGTCTTCGCAACCACCTTATCTTAATTGGTACAAGTCAGATCTTACTTGCAAATATCATACTAGTGTTGTAGGACATAATATTCATTCATGTAATGCTTCTGAGAAGTGGCTCGTGCATATAATTAAAGTTAAGTGGGTAACATTTAAAGAAGCTTCAAACATGATTATGAACCCCCTACCCAATCACACTTCAGGTAATGGATCAGTGGATGCACTAGAGGTAGAATGCCCGGGAAATCTGAGAACACCAATGGTTAGAGAGGGGTGTGAAAAAGGCATTATGAATTCGATTGTGGTTTTCTGTCCATGTCATTGATGAAATTCCTACAAGAGCTTTTATATGGAGGATGACTAAAGGAGAATTTACCAAGATAGGAAGAATGAACTTGCCACTATTATATCCAAAATAATTATCTTTGTTTGATCATGCCTACAAGATTACTTTTGTTGTGTAATGTCCCAATCTGTTTTTTCATATCAACAGCTTGACTCATAATGTGACAAGACTTTCTTTGTCAAACAAACCTTTTTTTTTTAAGGATCATGTGTTTTCTTATGTAAATAACACACCTACATGAGCACACCCTTTACTCAAAAAACCATTACACCAAGAATTCTTTGATGTGTTCCACTTTTCTTCAAAACTTATATACACATTATCCCATATTTTCATAAGAATTTTTAGGAAATCAAACTTTTAATACAAAACAAAAATCAAACTTGTGTTTGTTTTAACAAACAAGTTCTAGAAATTCAAGTGATATCATAACCATATACCTAGAAAACCTAAAGAACAAACCAAACACCTTAAGTTGACTTCAGAGCTGAGTTTTGGCTACATGAATAATGAGAAACCATTATGCATATTCCCATGAAAGAAAGCAAAGCTTACCGATCCTAAGTGTATGTGTTTGAAATGAAGAAATGTCATCTTTGATAATCCTTTTGTAATGCTAAGAAAAATCCCTTGCAGTCCCTTTTGAGCCTAATACTTTTTTCTTAAGGAAAATACCTTGGCTAGGACCACACCCCATACTGGGAGGGCATGAAAGAAAATCCTCAATGATTAATAGTGCCTAAAAAACACTAGGGGGTATGAAAGCAAATTCTCAATGATTAAAAGTGCTCAAACAAAGCTGGGCATACCACTAAAAATAACTAATATGATGATACTCAAAATCAAATGAAGAAAAAACAAAGAAAAGGCCATAACTCGACACTGGGAGGGGCATGATGGACCATCAATTCCAAGGTCTAGAAAATCCATAAACCAAAAGAAGAGGTTGGAAAATAAGCATTAGTGATTCTTAGTCATAAAATCCCTTAAACACCTTTTAAACCTATAAATATCCTTCTTCTTCATAACCAAGAGCCTAAGCCTATGTTACATTGCCAATCAAGCCCTTTTTTTATCAAAGGCAAGTAATCTGGATCCATAGGCAATACTTTCCCATGCGAAATAAGTTATTATTCATACAAGCAAAATGAATGATTTGAAAACTGGTTCTTTAAAACCCTTAGATTGAAGCTTGAACCTCTTAGACCAACAAAACATCACTTCCCTTTTTCACCAAAAGCATAACAAAAAATTTTCAACACTTATGCAAACCTACCCATAAAAATCACTTAAATCTTACAGGACAAGTTTGTTTTAAACAAACATCAATATGATTTGTTTTATGGAATAACTTTGAAATTCCAAAAGTTCATTGTGAAAGCAACTACTTGCAAATAAGCAAAAAAAATTTCACATAGCCTCATCCCCAAATAAAACTTGAATTGAACACTTGAGACATGATGAAACTAGAGGGCAATCTGATAAACACATGATAGGGGTGGCTCATTGATTCCCTTTCTAAAAAAACAGAAAATGTTGGACAAAGCTGGAAACCCTTCAAATAAAGATTTATAGTATCCCTCCTAGAAGTCAAGATCACAAGATATGACTCGAGTAAGCAAGAGCAAAAAGCCATCAAAGCTTACTAACAGAGACTCAAACTTTTGAGAAAAGGAAAACTCCTTGAAAAAAAAAGAGGACCTATATTTCTCAAGTAAGTATACATATCTTTTGATCAGAATACATTACTTTCATCATTGACAGATCGATGTCTTACCATCACCTCTCAAGTAGTGCATTTTTCAACTCTACCTCCTTTAGAGTGCGTTTTACAATGCTACCTTTTTTGTTTGAGTACGCCTTAAAGCCTTCGACCATCTTAGATAGTGCTTGACAACCCTAACTTCTTCCCTTTGAGTGTGCCTTAAAGTCCTTAACCATCTCAGCTAGTGTGCTTTACAGCCCTATATTTTTTCTTTGAATGCACCTTAGAGTCCTTAACCATCTCAGATAGTGCGCTTTACAACCCTACCTCCTTCCCTTAGAGTGCGTCTTCGAACCCTCAACCATCTCCTTTACAGCCCTACCTCCTTCTCTTTGAGTGCGTCTTTGAGCCCTCAACCATCTTAGATAGTGCGTTTTACAACCCTACCTCTTTCTCTTAGAGTGAGCCTTAGAGCTCTCGATCATCTCGGATAATGCATTTTAAAGCCCTACCTCCTTCCTTTTGAGTGCATATTTGAGCCCTCAATCATCCTAACTGGTGCACCTTCGAGCCCTCCACCATCTTAGGTTTTGTGTTTTACAGCCCTATCTCTTTCCCTTTAAGTGTGCCTTTGAGCCCTCTACCATCTTAGATAATACGCTTTACTGGGTAGGTCACCTATTATAATGAGGCCATTCTTCCCCCTGGGTAGGTCACCCATAAGAATGAGACCATTCTTCCCCTTTTCCACTTGGGTAGGTCACCCATCATAATGAGACCATTTTTTCTGGGTAGGTCACCCATTAGAATGAGACCATTCTCCATCTTTTTTTATCTGGGTAGGTCACCCATTATAATGAGACCATTCTTTCCCCTGGGTAGGTCACCCATAAGAATGAGACCACTCTTCCCCCTTTCCACTTGGGTAGGTCACCCATTAGAATGAGACCATTCTTCCCCCTTTCCACTTGGGTAGGTCACCTATTAGAATGAGACCATTCTCCATCTTTTTTTACTTGGGTAGGTCACCCATTATAATGAGGTCATTCTTCCCCTGGGTAGGTCACCCATAAGAATGAGACTACTCTTCCCTTCTCTCCACTTGGGTAGGTCACCCATCACAATGAGACCATCTTGCACTTGGGTAGGTCACCCATCAGAATGAGACCATCTTGCATTTGGGTAGGTCACCCGTCATAATAAGACCACACACACCAATTTGGCTTCGAATTAAAGGAGATCGCCAGATGGGATCTTAGGTTAACCCAACCACACACATAGTTTAGCTTTGGTTAAAGGGAATCGTTAGATGGGATTTCAGGTTGACCGAGTTACACACCGACTTTGCTTCGGGTTAAAGGAGATCACTAGATGGGATCTTAGGTTAACCCAATCAAAAAGGCAGGTAGCCCGTGAAAATAGACCAGCGTGAGTATGTGAGCAGGTCGCCCCTGAAAATAGACTAGGTTTGAGTGTGTGTGGGCAGGTCGCCCGTGAAAATAGACCAATTTTCTTAAAAAAAAAAAAAAAGAGGCAGGTCACCCATGATAACGAGACCATTTCCTTTTAAAAAAGTGAAATCCTTGGATAAGTGGATCACTCAGCAAGCAAGGAATACTTTTTTTTTCTTTACAAGCTTATTATGCAAAACATTGAGGAGTTTTGCTTCGTAAGCATTGTAAAAAGAGGGCATCTGTTGCTACCCAATTTTTGACCCATATTTTGATAAATTTTCAAATAAATAAATAAATAATAATAAGGGTTTATATGTGGCGATAACATAAAGCATTAATGTTAATATCAAGGAAGCAATATGTCAAGGAGATAATTACTTAATCATATATAATTACTGCAATATAAAATATCATATATATATGATTTGATTCATGCTGGTTATGAAAAATAATCATACCATAGATATATGATTTGATTCGTGCTGGTTATGGAAAATAATCACTGTAATATAAATTACCATAAATATAGGATTTGTTAGTGCTGGTTATAGAAGACAATCTCTGCAATAATTATTGCAATATTTCCTTGAATAGCATTGTCGCACCCAACATTGCGGCGGCCTTAAAAATTATTATTTCCTGGAAAAGAATGGATTTCTAGCATCCTGTTCTTTAATGGGGATATTCTTTGTTTAAGGAGTCGCCACCTAGTATTACGGTTACTAGGAACCCTAACTGGTCAACAGAGATTCTATGGTCCGAGACTGGTTACATAAAAGGGAAGATATTATCACCCCTTAAACGTCCTGCCTAAGGCAGGCTGCATTGCTAATTTTTGTCACTAATTGCTAACATTTTTTTTTGTTTATACTATGATTTTTTTGTGTGTAATATTCCTAGCTCTGGCGCCAGTGAATATTCAACTACGGATATTTCCAACTCTGGCGTTGGTAAATATTATGTAGGTATGAAAATAAATAAATTTGAATTATTTTTTTTTTATTCCTGACTCTGGCGTCAGTGAATAAACAAATAAAATCAA
>Ga0325410_1004747_pt1 | contig 15136 bp, 6 predicted proteins | sample PopdelMetagenome_16_FD_206182 | JGI IMG/M metagenome (GOLD analysis project Ga0325410, IMG submission 206182) | Populus deltoides microbial communities from Bellville, Georgia, United States - Xylem-PdIQD-R3 | ecosystem: Host-associated > Plants > Phyllosphere > Stem > Wood/Secondary xylem...
AATCATCTGGTCCAGGAAGGTATCTGCAAAATATTGCAAAATGAAATGTCAACACAAGGCACACATGATCTGCTATTCAGCATAGAACATGGGTCAGGAGATTGATCTTTGAAAGCCATTTTTTATTTTATAAAATTTGTTTTTCTACTCAGAGAGAAGAATTGGAAGTGAAAACTTCTTAAAAATTGTATTTCACAAGATTCTCTCTTCTTTAATTCTTCACCACTCAATATGATAAATGGTCTAAAGTTGGGCCTACTTTCAAACATTTGTAGTAGTTAAAATACATATACATGAGCATTTACTTGAAAATTGATGCAATTAAATAATGATAAGATACTATGAGGCTTGTTTTGTGATAAGATTCTATAAAAACATAAGTCTGAAAATATTTATTCTTTGAAACTATCAATCAACAAGCCTGAGTAAAATCATGACTGTCATTCACTCACTTTGCTGCACTGGTGAGGTAGAGACAAGTCCTCTTGAAATTTGTTTTATCCACATGCTTACTTAAAATATTAAGATCTTCAACCTGGATTTAGTCAAATCAAAATATTTAAAGCTCAGTGGAAGAAAAGAAAATTCATAAAAGAATGCTAAGATTGAAGAAATAACAGTGTTTTACCTCCATTAATAGGTCCACGGCTTCGGGTTCAGCATTGTGCTGCAAAACAGAAAAAAATTGTTAAATATAAAACACAAAATTATCCTCTCATGATGTGGGGCTATGGTTGATGGTAATTAGATATTTTCAGAACAAACTTGGTACTTATGTGTACATCAAGACTCAATATTGCATCCATGTTCCATTTAAGGGAACCAATCTCAAAAGTTGATTTTAAAGAGTACCTTCATGTGAAAAGCAACAATCTGTTGTACAAGCTCAATCAAATCATGAACCGAGGCCTCTTCAGTCTGTAAGCAGCACAAATATAATTGGTATGAAACTGGGAACAAATACCAGAGTTCAGAGCAAGTTCTTCACAATTAAATACAAAACAGCTCTGAGCATCATGACCTGAGGTATGGTACCAATCTATAAAAGAGCCACAGTGGAGGCAATGAAAAGCTTAATGCTAAAGGAACAAACACTAGAATATTTGCGTAGTAACTATAATAGAGAGAGACATCATGCTTTTTTAATGTGATTCTCCAGATAGCATAGTAATGCTTTAAACTGTAAACCTACTTTTGAAGTATACTTTAAACTAAAAGTACACATCAAAGTGAATACCCTTATCATTGCCTGAAAAGTCAGTAGATGTGTCATCATCACCATGAATTTGTTTCTTCTTTTTTGCTTAACTAGTCATTTCAATTTTCAAGAGTATCACTACATAATTAAATTCCAACCTGTCGCTTTGTATGCTCTTGAGCAATTTCTCCAGCCAAGTTCCTGCCGACAAAAAAAAAAATTCATGATGATAAGATTGATCCATATGCATCAAATATATGTATCTGCTTGTGTGTCTTCACAAATATTAAATGCTAAACAAACTTCTCTGTCCAGTTACTCCAGTAGGTTGTTTAAAAAAAATAAAAAAACAAAGAAAGATTACATAATATGTTGTGGGCATTGCAGATAGATACAAAATTCATTCAGGAAAATAAGCAATACTAGTAATTCACAAATAAAAAAAAGAAAACTGGGTGACTGAGTCCTAAGAAAATGTAGCAACACAAAAATGCAAGCACAATTTTTAAAGCCGTTGAAGAAAAAAGAAAAGGCCAGTCATTATCAAGCTTTATTTCTTATGACCAAGGAATAAATTTTATTAGAAGAGACGGACTGATTAACTGAAATCAAAGGAACAAGACATCCTCTTGAAAAGAAAGAACATTCCAATTCTTGGAATTTACCATAACAAATATGCTTTAATAAAACTTGTAGCTGTGCTCAATATATTGCAGGCCCAAAAACTAATACACATAGCATTGGCCAGTTCTGTTTTTTCAGACAATTATGGATTGAGAAAACTTAAAATTTCAAGCTCAGGGAAAATAAAAAAACACAATCACAGCAGCACATAAACCAAGCCTTGATCATCATTAGAAGCCCTAAAAGAGCATGTTCAACTTTATCTTGTAAGATACGAAGAGTGTTCTCAGTGTGAAGATCTCACCTTACGTACTCATGTCCCCATGAACCAATATCACCCTCTGAACCCAACAATCTGTATTTTAAGCTTTCCTGAAAGTCATCAAGTGAAAAATAGATATACATTAAGGAACTCCCAAGAGCTTCAGATTAACACGTGCAGAAATAAACATTCATAATCATGCATCAAGTATGATAAGCAAAAGAAAAATATGTGATAAACAAAACAAACATTTTCCTTTTGAGAATGATAAACAAAATACATTAATAGGAATCATGGGGGAAATATATGGGTGACAAGAGCAAAGATGCAGACTGAGTACACCCCTGCATAGAAATCAAGCCAATCACCAGAAAATAAAATGGAACACATTAAAAACATATAACATGTAGGCATACCCGTTCTCCCTCGGCAGACATGGTGAGCGCCAAGACTGAGAGTATATCTGCCAAGTATTTCTGCAGAACAAAAAACAAGCTAATGCCTGAGCTTTTATGAGTGAAATTAAGGGACAACATCCAATTTGACAATTTACCTTCAGATCAGACTCCGCCATGTTTTCATAATGTGCTTTTAAGGTTCCATAATGTGCTCGAAGAAACTTCAATGGCTTTGGAACTGAAGTCATCGAGCTTGTTGAGCTTCGAATTTCCTGTCTGCAAAAAAAATGAAGATAAACGCATTGTCAATACCAATACTCAATTAATTCCTGCAACTTGATACTAACCAGTAATCATTTACTATTTTAACACAACACAGATGAAGCCATGCAAGATGTTGTCAATCATTTGATACACAACTCAAGAAGCTGAAATTCATTTTCAACCTTGAATATCCCACAGAACAAGAAGAAACATATTCACAACCATTACAGCATTTGTCCACACACAGTTACCAAACACAGTTTTAACTCAGTACAACAATTAACAAAAAGAACAAGCCAGACCACCCATTCATTAAGTGGCCAAGAGCACACACATTCCCCTCCATCGATCTCATAAATATCCATGCAGTTACCAAACATATCCTAAACAACTTCCAGGTCGAACTCTACTTTTGCTAATACCAAAAAAAATAGCCCTAAATTGTAAGAGAAATCCCATAAGCTTGTACAATTACTACAATTCCAATAAGAAAACCAATTGCACTCCTGCAAATTACCAAATTTCCATCTACCGATAACCCAATACTTCAACCACTTAGCTCCAATCCCCCCCCCAAAAAAAAAAAAAAAAAAAACCCTAATTCAAGTCCTTTAACATTTCGCACCCTTCACAACAGCTCCACAGTCTCAAACTGCTTCCAATTCATCATCATCAACAAATTAGCAGAAAATAGCCCTAAAGTTCAAAACTTTTAATGAATCAGTGATTACCTCAAGCTCTCGAGAGCGAGCTTTTGAATCCCAGGTTCAGGATCTTGAACTCTTTCCACATACAACTCTAATTGCTGCTTCAATGCCAAGTCCTCCTCTGACTACAAAGCAAAACCCCAAATCGATTCAAAAAAGAACTAAACTTTCAATAAATCTACGTCACTGTAAACCCTAAAGTAAGAGATTATAGTAATTAAAACTTACTAAATCCTCATCTTTCTTCTCTTCTTTCTTCTTCGACGGCGGCGCCTTCACCGGCGCCTCGTTTTTGGATGCGCCGCTGCCGCCGCTCGCCTTGTTCAGGTCCGGAGCCATAGTTTTTCAATTGAATAGGGATTAAATTGAATTAATTTTAGATTAGGAGAACTGATAGAGCAAAACAGTAGAAGAAGAGAGGCAGCACAATTTAACTTTGATTCAAGTGAAAGAAAGGTATATATATCTCTCAAACCGACTTAGAGAAGAAGAAACTTCATCAAGGGTAAACTATATTTTAGTCCTCCAAGATGTTTTTAATGTCCACATCAATCCCTATATTTTTAGAGTTTTAGTATTAACTAAAGTTTTGAAATGCCAGAAATGACCTTTTTACATTGAAGGATCAACATTTGAGAGATTTTATTACATTCTTAATATATTGGCGCAGGTGGGACCAATTTTTTTAAAATATAAAAAAAACAGTAATAATATATGGATTTTCTAGTAATGCTATTAAACCCACACAAGATGGTAAATATTGAAATTCATCAATTAATATAATTTTTTAATTAAACCATATAAAAACTAACTCAATGTAAAATAATTTGATTTAATAAATTTAAAAAAATACAGATAACCAACAAAACATAAATCAACTTATAAAAAAAATAAAAAATATTTTTTTTAAAATATTGAGACGATAAAATATTGGATGACCCTGATCATACATGACTCAGTTCATGAATCTAAATGGATTTAATAAATTTTTTGAAAATAATTTTTACTTAAATATACGATAAAAATTAGAAACTCGCAACTTCAAGCATGAATCATAAAATAGATATTTGTTTGGAACTATGATAACCCTAAACAAAGCAGGAAAAAAAATCATTCATGAAATCTATTTCACAACCAATTAAACATTGATGGATGAAATCAAGAAAAAATAAATAAAATAGTTTTTTTAATTATCATCGACACTAAGTGAAAGACCAAATTGCCTTTGAGATGATGATTAAACCCCTAAAATCAAGCTTTAAAAGAGAATATTCTTAAAAAAAACCTTATACCTAGGTTAAGTGTTGTTTTGTATTTATAGGCATTATAGCAACTTAACTTTACAAAAAAAAATAAAAAAGATAACAGTAACCTCAATTAATTAAAAAATAGCTAATTCATAATAATTGAAGAAGGGCAAGTATGACACATTCATGCGTTTGAAGTTATTAACTTGATTAGCCAAAACTATCAAGGCTAACGGGGTTGCCCATTTTTGAGGCTCCATCAGAGAAATTCTAACGTCATTGTCACCTAAGACCACTTGAAGCTGGTAGATGAGATTCACATATTTCAATTGAATCCAACCTTATTCAATTTGGAAGTTTGTAGCTCCACATTCATGCATTTAAAGTTGCCAACTTGATCAACCAAAACTGTCAAAAACAAAGACCAAGTGACCAAATGACATGTCACTCACATTCTCCTCTTTAATGCTGAACGATGTGTCGTTTAGGGTTTTTGATTTGGGATTGAAAAATTTCAATTGTGCTCCTATTCTTCGAATCTCTTTTAATTGCACACATAATCGCTTTCAAACTTTTAATTTCATGCAATTTCACTAATGGCAGACTCATTTTGATAATTGGTTCTGAATTTTTGCATTTTGACCCTCAATTGACCAACAAACTTTAATTTAATCGTGATGTTTAAGTGAAATTCGAAGTGATTGAATGCTAGATTATTGATCTTTGCATGATTTTCAACATGCATGTGCCTTCATATTGACCAAATCTAGTATGATTTGGAACCCATGTTGCTAGGTTCATGTTTGGTGGGTTTTTTTTGTGTTTGATCCATTTTGTTTTAGAATTTTTGAGTTTTTGTATTTTTTAGGTGTGTAATCTATTTTTTTAATTTGGTTTTGTTTTTGGGTTGTTTTGAGGCCTAACCAAGATTTTTTTGTTGGTTTATGGTTGAACCAAAAATTTTCAAGTCACAGATCAACTCGGCCAGGGTTGGCTAGATCAAGTCGACGCGGACAAAACAAATCCATGTCAAAGGGTTTTAATACCTTATTTGATTTGTCATGTTTTAAAGGGTATTCCGATTTAAAGAGTGTTTGACAAACACCCATTAAGCTTATTTTGGGAATTTTTGTTACAAGAAAAAAATGGTTTTTTTCCAAACAAAGCTTCAAAAAATAAAAATAAATATTTTTTTCTGGTATATGACCAAAAATCCTAAAGTTATTTGAGCATCTTTTTTCAAAGAAAATTTAAAATATTTTTGCATGTTTTTTTTAAATACATGGATTTCATAACAAGTTTGTAAAATTATTAAAAAATTATTTTTGACAAGAAAATATTATTCACTTTTAATATAAGGATAAAAAATCTCAAAATGGTTAATATCTAAAATATTATTAGAAATAATAAATATTATTCACTTTTAATATAAGGATAAAAAAAAACTAAAAGTGGTTAATATCCAAAATATTATTATGGATAATATTTTTATTACTTACTTTAATATAAGGATAAAAAAACTTGTATGGGGTTAATATCTAAAATATTATTATGAATATTACAACTCATTCACTTCTAATATAAGGATAAAATCCATAAAAAATTTCATCTGAAATATTATTTAGAATGACGTGGTAGCAAAAATTCCAGTTTTACCCTAAAAGAAGCCTTAACGATAATTGAGTATATTTCACATTTCGAGACCGAGTCTTTGACCTAAAAAACCAGGTTTGGTCATTGTAGCAAACTCATCAAAGTAGACCACTAGAAATAGACATCAACAGACCATAACAGACAATAAAAAAACAATGTAACTTACCTCATGTAAGGCGTATTAAGAGTGTTAATACCTTTTCTTTACACAACAAATCCTTTGCTTATAATATTTGGAAGAAGAAAAAACCACTTAGGGTTTTTAGTAGCTATAATACTAGTTAGCGATTTTCCAACCAACCAAAAAAACATTCCAGACCCCTGCCTGGGAAGAGTCGCCGCGATGTCATTCCCCCACCTTGATATAAGGGTATGACATAGAGAAAGAAAGTCATTTTTGACACTTATTACAACAATCATATTGGTTGAGATTGGTGTCAATGAGTTTCATTTGATTATAAGAGTCTTATAATAGTTGTTTTAAGCCTTAATATTGCCTAAATAAATATCTAAGTCAAGGATGAGAAATTTTATTCGATTTGATTTTATGAGTTGGTCGTGTTTTAGGTTTATTAGGTTGATTATTTGGTATATAAATGTTCTAAGAGTTTTTATAGGGTTTTTGGGGTTAAAATGAGATGAAAAAGGGTTTTTTTGGTAAAAAAACACACGGCCTTGATTTTTTAGCTACCATAGTGATGGTTGGAATTTGGGCTGGCAGAGTGACTTGTTGTAGACTTATTTTTAACAAAAAATAAGTGTGAATGATAGGTCATTTTCCCTTTTAAAAGAAAAAAATAAAAAAGCTTAGGCGCCTATGCTCAAGGCTTGAAGGCTCATGTGTCTGGGCTATTTTTTGACAATTTTTTATATGTTTTTTTTTTATATTTAGGTTAAATATAGATTTATGAAAAAAATAAATTTATTCAACCCGATTGAGTCAATGACCTAAATCACAAGTTTGATGGGTTAAGTCATAACATCTAGGCTATTATTATTATTATTATTATTATTATTATTATTAATCTATTTTTTGTCCTTTGATTTTTTAAAAAAATACAATTTCACCCTTTGTTATAGATAATCTATTTTTTTTATTTAACTTGAAACTAAAAACATGCAATTTTACCATTTGTTATTTATTATCTACTTTTGCTATCTTAGTCTTACGTGTCTGCCTTGTTTTTTTTTAAGAAAAATTTTTCATACAAAAAAATCCTCATGCGCTTTATTGTCGTATAAATCTATTAATAAAAAATAATCTCTGAGATATAAAATTTATTGAATCTAATAACGTGCATGACTTGCGTCATGAATGTGGTTTGTTGATTTGAGTTTACTATAGTTTTTTTTTTTAAAAAAATTGAGTATTGTTTTTACTAATTTTTTCCTTTAACATTTAGTTAACTAGAGATTGAGCTTTTCAGTTTTTTTTCCAAGACTATCTTTGCGAGTTTCGCATGTCAACCCAGGTTTACCTAGGAAGATCCAATGTGTTTTCATCTCAATATTAGATAAAAACATTCTTTAATACGCAGCTGATTTTAAATTCATGGTTAAAATATTTTTTTAGAATACACGTTAGCAATGCCTGTATATTGTTTTTGCATTTGAAAAAAATTATGCTCTGACCCGTGACGTAATGCGAGTCAATGGGCTAGTAAAACCTAAAATGTGTGGCTAAATCATTGTAACCCCACTAACAAAAGCATTGTTTATTGAAACAATGCTTTCTCTCTCTCTCTCTCTCTCTCTCTCTCTCTCTCTCTCTCTCTCTCTCTCTTTATTTTTTTTTTGTTTTTTTCAATGTCACCCTCCAACAATTTTTTTCTTATTTATTTTTTTAATTTTATTCTTCAAAATTAGGTTAATTGGGAATTGAATTTTGTATTTTTTTTTCAATTTAATCAATATGGAATCTTATGGGTTTAATTTGTTTTTTTCTCAATTTCAATCTTCAACATTAGATCCAGTGGAATTGGGTTTCAAAAGTTTTTTTAATTTGTTTTCTATGGACTTATCATAGTCTCATAACCTAAGTGACGAGTTTGACAAATCAACCTGAGTTGGTTCAAGTTGTTTTTATCTTTTTTTTTTCAATTTCATCATTCAATATTGAGTTGGTTGAGAATTATACTACGTATTTTTTTATATGTTTTCTATGGGGTTATCTTAGTCTTATAACATGCGTCATAAGTTTTGCAGGTTAACCCAAGTTGACTAGGGTAGTTTTTTTTTGTCATTTTTTAATTAGATTTTTTATAATTTTATCTTTCAACATAATGTTGATTTAGAATGAAGCTTCATAATTTATTTCAACTTGCTTTTTATGAGGCTAACACGTTCTTATGACCTAAAACATGAATTTGGCATGTTAACCCACTAGGTCGATCCAATATGTTGCAATCTCGATATCAAAACAAATACGTATTTATAATATGTTATTGCCTTAATATCAAAACAAAAATATCGTCTGATATGTGTTGGATTCTTAGTTTATGATTAGTTTCTTTTACTAGAAAACACTTAGCAACACCTGTATAATTTTTTTTTTATCTTTAAAAAGAATATTTGATCTAACCTGTAGAGTAACATGGGATAATGTTCTAGCAAAAAACTAAAGGGTGTGGGGGGAAATATTATTCCCCCACAACCATAAACAATGTGGATTGCAAGAGGAATCCATAATGTTTTTTTTTTTTTTTTGTGTTTTGGTCCCTTTGAATACTAAGGTTATTGATTTTTTATTTTTATTTAATTCTTAGATTATATGTTTATTGGGATTTAGGATTGATCATTTATTTTAATTTATATTTTATATAGTTTTCGTGATATTAGAAAAATATCTCGGTATCGGGGTTGAACTCAATTTTGCAAGATATTGATTGAATTCTTCATTTTTCTAAAAATTGAGAGTCAAGGGACTAGAATTGAAGAATAGGAAAACATTGAGGCCTAGAAGGAAGAAATGAATAAGCCAAGTATAGAAATCAAGGAAAGAAAAAAGAGAGAGAAAAAAAAAGGTAAAAGAGAATGAGTTGTTGGAGTCACACTAGAGCTCCTATTGTAACAACACCTTATAGAGAAGAGGTCACCTCGTCGATTGCAACGGAATCAATAAAGCCACCAATCAAAGCACGGAGAAAGGCACACACATCACCCAAAGGTGTCAAGCTTTCCTCATGCCCTAACACGTGTGAAACATGCAATGTGAACTCTCCCATCCTTCTTTCAATTTAGTCCATTGATGTAACATTCCCATTTTCAGGATTTAAAAAAACAATCATACTACCAAAATTTATAGGTAATGTTTTTTGCCAACTTATTTAAGATTTATCGAAATTTCGGTAAAGTCTCCCTTATACCGAGAGGGTCCCAAGTTAAAAAAATGAAACCATAAGTGGGTCCCGAAATAGTACAATTGATAACCAACAAGGTAAGGCTGATCAAATAGAGAATGAAAGAAGCTCAAGACAGACAGAACAGTTATTCGGACAATCGAAGGAGACCTCTGAAGTTCCAAACATGGGACAAGGTATTCTTAAAGATGGCATCGTGGAAGGGCATCATTCAATTTGGAATGAAAGGGAAACTCGCCCCAAGATATATTGGTCCCTTTGAAATTATAGAAAGGATCGGACTGGTTGCTTATCGACTGTAACTACCTATGTATTTGGATAAAATTCACAAATATGTTTCATGTATCCTTATTACAAAAGGTAGAGGTGGGCCCTTCATGAGTGCTACCTCCAGTTCCCATTGAAGTAAGGGAGAATTTAACTCTAGAAACCAAGCCAGTCGAAATCATGGATCAGAGCGAAAAGGTGCTTAGAAATAAAAGAGCTTTATTGGTGAGAGTATTATGGAGGAATTTGCAGATAGAAGAAGAGATGTAGGAGAGGGAATCTGAGATTAAAGAGAAATACCCCCATCTATTCTCCAAAACATGTATGTCACATCAATTTTGAGGATGAAATTCTCATTAGGAGGGGAGAATGTGAAACTCGAGAATAAAACTTTACAAAAAAAAGAGAAGAAAAATGGAAATATATATATTTATATATATATTCGGGGGAGGGGAAATTAAAATCAATTTATAATGGTTAGGAAGTATTCTTTCTATAAAAAAAGAAATAGGAATAAGAATAGGAAAAAAGTGACCAAATTGTAAAAGAGAGGAAATAAAAGGGGCTAAAGTAGAATTAAAAGAAAATAGGACTATAAATATCTTTTTTTCTCCTTCCCATGGTTGGACATGAGAAGAAGAAAAAGGGAAGGAAAAATTTCAGATTTTTCCTTCATCAAACCTAAGAGAAAACACCTAAACTAGGATACCTACACAAGCCTTAAAGTTACTAGGTGGGGAAAACATATTTGGGCAAAGGATTAACAAGAAGAAAAGTGTGAAGAAAAAGGAGCTAAGAAATTTTAACCAAATCAGAAATTTAACTTAAATTTCCCCTAGGTATGTAGTTCTAAACTAATTGGAAAAACTAATTTAAATTCAATTAAGAATTGTGCACTAATTTGAAGTTTTTTAAAAATAGAATTCCTAAGTAAAAATTGGGGAAAATGCAGAAATGATTGGAATTAAATGGATTAGAATAGCATACGTTACCTAAAAAGATGAAACTATGTAGAGAAAATTAAGACAAGACCAATGGCCAATGGAGCATGAGTGGCCGACTATGGTGGGTTAGATAGAGAGGAGAAATTCTGATTTTTTTCCTTGTAGCTTCATAAGAACATTAAAACATATTGTTATGGTATGAACAATGATGAAATGAGTGTATAAAAAGAGGAAGAGGACCTTAGTTCCTTTAGGCCATGTTCAGCCAAGAGCCAAGTGAAGGAGGGAAGAAGAATTCTAGTGTGTTATATATTTTTATGCATGAATCAATTATAGTAGAAAGCTCGCTAATAGGGAAAAGTGTAGAAAATTTGATAACATGAGACTTCGCGAGTTTGATACATGTTGCATAAAGCAAAAATAAAATTATTAACCATGTGTATAGCTCATAATTTCGGCATGGGAAGAATCATGAGATGTAGGAAAACATAAAAAATAAATATTGTGGAAGAAAAAGAGAAGTGAGGTTGGCAGAAAACTTACTTAGGAATCGTTGACAAAATCTGGATAGATTTGTCACTCCTGTTCTAGGGGATATTCGGCTCAGAACAACAAAATTTGAGAAAATATATTCATAGAAATTATAGCATGATATGTTACCTTTCCAATGAATCTAACCTCGCCCAATTTGGAGCTCTAGAGCTCCATATATAAGTACATTTATTAAGAAAGGTCGCCCCTGTTGGCAGATTTGACGAGAATTGAGAAAATAAGAAATTTTAGCCGTGATAGGGGCAGAAACCAGTTTCCTTTCCACCAAAATTTTTGTAACATTGAATCTTGACACCAGAAGGGGATAAACCATATTTGAAAAGGAAGTTGATAATATGCGTAATGATTTAAAACAATGAAACATAAAGAGTAAATGTTGTTGTTGTTGCCTTGTTATTTGTAAAATGAAAATTGGAGATGAACTAATGTGGTGTATTTGTGAATTCAGGAGGAACCGCGAGGGGAGTACAAGAACAACAAGAGAACGCAAATCGAGCATCGGTGGCAAGTAGGTGTTTCACACCTATACTCTCTTTAGTTAATAGTGAAACTAGTATTCTATTTTATTTTGGAATTTAACACTTACGAATGAAGTAAAGAAAGGAAAGATATGATGAAACAAACTTGGATTGAAATCTGATTTTGGTCGTGGACTTATGGACTTTGATTTCGAATAACAAACTATAATGAGCAATCCAAAACAACCGCCTCTGAACTTGATTAGTTTATCTCGAATATGAGCGACTAATGATGTTAGCAAGATTTGTTAACATCAGCATGATCAAGGTTGTCAAAAACGCTTTTTTGACATGACACGGAATATATAATATAAACTCGAATCGTAAACTCGAATTGTAAACTCGAATTGTAAACTCGCAAGTAAAAATTTTTAACTAAAAATCATAAAATCACAAGTAAAAAATTAAAGATATGAAAAATGCATTCCCAACTATTACACAGTTTTCTCTTTGCTAGCAATAATCCTGAAAATTAAAGATACTCTTTTTCTAGCCATAAACCCTGAAATATCTTTTGTAATCAACCCAACCAAATGATTTCCATGGCCAATTATACAGCAGAGTTGCTATGTCATTCTCCTTTGCAAGCATCACAAAGCCCCACCAAACTTTCACAAGCAAACGTGTATTGTTCACAGTGAGTCAAGCAATCTATTTCAAACAGGTTAGGTTTCTAAAAAGAAGCAAATACATTATCCATAAGTGTGCAAAACAAAGCAATTAATAATCACACAACAACCAATTAAATGTCCTTAGTTCCCACAACATGCATGTCTATGCAAATAAGCAGTAGTGGCGACATACATTAGTGCCAACATCGTTTCAGATTCACACACAAGCAAGCAGCAGTGCTAAAAAAAAGTTCAATTAATTAATAAAAGAAAGCTTCTTTAGTCATAGAAATCACAACCAAAATAATTGAGATTATCTTGGAATTTTGCGGCATACAACTGATGCACAAGCATGATGTTGTTTTTCCTTTTCAAATAAGTTTGTGTTTTCTTAATAGCTTATATTTGTTCCTTCAATATCTGGAGCATTAAAATAATTGAATAGAATCATAATACGATTGCTGATGGGAAGCTAGTCCTATGCTACGAGGCACATACACACCCTATGAGCATTTTGATAGGAATGCATCCTCTTAATGCTAGGAAAAGCAGAGAATTGCATAGCTGTTGTCATAACCCAATTCTGGGTTATTCCCCAAAATTCACTTTTTTAAAAAATAAAAACAAAAAAAATAAAATAAAAGCTGGCAATGTGGAGAAAGCTGATCAAGAAAAATAGGCAAAATAGGCAAAAATCAATCTGCAATTTTCGGAGGAAATTCAAGGCCTTTCGGCGCCCCATTGTGCCCAAAATTGGAGAAAAAATGCAAATGCAAGGTCAAATTAAATGATTATTGGACAAATTTGCATAAAAATTAAGTCCAATAACATAATTAAATTTTTAATAGGCCAATTTGATTTAATCATGGGCCAAATTAAATTTTAATTATGTTTAAGAATTAATTTAGGTCCAAATGAAGGATTTAATTAAGTGCAAGGACTTAATTATACTTTAAATGGGTCAAATTAATTTTATTTGGGGCTTAATTGGTGAAAACTTAAGTTTGGGAGCCTAATTTGGGCTTAATGGAGAAGATTGGAATTTTAAGAGACCAAATTTAATTTTTACCAAGTTAATTAATTGAAATCAGGGGTCAAATTGCAAGAAAATTGAAGTTTTGGGGCCAATTAGGGGTTAAATTGACAAAATCCAAAGCCAAGGGCCAATCTGCAAAAGGCGCCAAACTATAGGGGTCTAATCGACAAAATCCGGGGGTCAAATTGAAGAAATTGAAAGATAGAGGACTCAATTGAAAATAGGCAAAAAAAAAAAAAAGGGGAAGGGACCAGGCGACGCGTCGCCTGGTCACTGTTCATCTTCTTCCCCACAAAGCTGCCCGAGTAGCAGCTTTCCAGGCGCCTTTTCTACCTCGTTTGGCCTCCAAATCCGACAACGCGTGCACCAAAATGTCCACCTGAAACCCCTTTATCCTCGAGAATGGTCCGGTCGGGTAGAAAAACTTTGAAACGGCTTCGTTTATTGGCCCAAATTGGCCACCTCGTTCAGTCTGCAGCCTTGGATTGCCAAATTTGGCAATTCGAGGTGCACACTTTGAACCAACGGATGGGATTCCTCGAGTCGAATCAAGGGCTGAGACTTTTTCCCGTTGAAGACAAGATTACCCTCTTTCCAGCCCTATAAATAGGAGCCAATTTCGTGCTCAGGGAGAGGAGCAAATTGAGCTCAAAGTTGGCCGAAAACCAGCCTTCTGTACCCATTTTTCTGCAAACAATCATTTTTTCTGCTTTCTCTCTCCACCGTGGCCTTCAGCCACCATCACCTTCATCACCTAGCTTCTCGCCATCATCCCCACCTCCAGTAGCCACAAAACCATCTCACGTGACAGTTGCACCACTTCTCTCTCTCTCTCCTCTGTAAAATCTCCTCCTCTGCCACCGGGACTCCAGCAGCAGCGGCGACAGCAGAGCCAGCAGCCACCACCTTGCCCAGAAGCTTTCACTCCTACCAGCAGCAGCCAGAGTAGCATCTCCTTCCCCAGTCACACCAACAGCTCCAGCCGTGAGCTTTCCTTCTCCTCTGCAGGAATCTGCTCCTTCTTCTTCCAGCCGTGAACAGTGCAAGCCGCCGGCCTCACCACCTTCAGTTACACCGTGCACCACCAGCTAGGCCGCCGACTCTCTCCACGCCAGGTAACTCGCCCCTCCCCTGCTACGCCTTCCTTTTCCTTGCACCGTGGCTGCATGCAGAATTCGTTTCTGCATGCAGCGGCTAATTAATTAGCCACTTGCTTGGGCCGGGCCGGTTCTGGCCCAGCCCAAGGGATCGGGCCGGTTCTGGCCCGGCCCGGAAAAAAGAGAGAGGGACCTGTTGGGCCGAGACCGGACCAACTGTTTGGGCCGGACCGGCCCACAGATTGAATAAATTTAATTAATTATTATGTATTAAAAAAAATCAAAAAATATTCAAAAAATATTCAAAAAAAATTCAAAAAAATTTCAAAAATCATTTCAAAAAAATTTGTGATTTTCTTAAATATTTTCCTACCAAGTTTGCTTAAGATTGGGTTGTAT